>JACCDX010044026.1_pt1 | contig 49672 bp, 46 predicted proteins | sample 7449681 | NCBI WGS metagenome assembly JACCDX01 (sample SAMN15323450, study PRJNA562643) | freshwater metagenome | isolation source: river surface water | place: USA:Blue River Watershed | collected 2017-08-18
CACACCCACACTCACACCCACACACCCACCCCCTCACACACCCCTCACACACACCACTCCTGCCTCCTTACCTCCCAGACACCACACACCACACACCACACCACACACACACCACACCACTCACCACACCACTCACCACTCACCAAAATACGAAAATACGAAAATACGAAAATACGAAAAACACACAAACTCCGAAAACACACAAAATCGAACATGCGAACACTTTTCACACAATAATTTTTCGCAATGTAATGGAAACATCTCCCACGAAACATCATTTGCAACCATGCGGCGACGTTTGCGCAACATCTTCACGCGTTCCATTCCATCGGTGTTCCGAAGACGAAACAATTCGGCAAACGCTGACGATGTTCCTCCAGCCGCACCAGCCGCCGTTCCTGTCGCAACACCACCAGCCGCCGTTCCCGTCGCAAGACCAATCAGACCAGACGCAATCGTGATTCGTGACACAAACCACTTCAAAGAGAAAGTGTTCATTGTGTTCCAACAGGTTGAACGGTGCGGGAACGACAATTCAGCGTTGCGTGCTGTTTTTGATGATCCAGAAAACCGTTTGACCAACTGGGATGTGCGCAATGTAACCAATTTGTCGTACACGTTTTTTGAACGCGATGCATTGTTTGCACATGAAGCAATTGCAGAGTTCGTGCAAGTGAGCGAGTGGGATGTGTCGAACGTCACGGAAATGAAAGGAACATTCAACACCTGCCCATCGTTCAATCAGCCTTTGAATCGATGGGATGTGTCCAACGTCACCGATGCGTTCAGAATGATGGCTGGGTGCAGTTCGTTCAATCAGCCTCTGAACAACTGGAATGTGAGCAACATGAGTGAAATGCGCGGCATGTTTTCGCATTGCGCGTCCTTCAATCAGCCATTGAACCAATGGGACGTTTCCAATGCAACAGACATGTCCTATATGTTCAGTCATTGCACCCACTTACAACAAGATTTTTCGCGGTGGTACAACATCAGCGCCGCCTACCGCGCTGAAATACATCTGGTTTTCAATTCGTGTCCATTGATGACGGATGAATTGACTGGACACACCCCCCGTCCGCGCCCTGCTCCCGTTGCTGCCGCCCCCCCAACTGCACCACTGAATCCACGCGGGGTTGCATTCGAAGTGCACAATTACATGGACAGCATATTGCCCGAGCTGATTCCAAAGTTGCAACGAATTCACATCATTGGTGAAGCGATGGAGGACGAGACGCTTGATATGGATACATGCGCGACCGTCATTCGCGAAGCACTGGATGCCTTCCTGCAAGAACATCAGTCAGAATACGACGACAATGTGCGCAGGATAATTGTGAACTTGTTTTCCCCCAATCGCATCGATTTGTTTAACATTCCGTTTTTCGGGGAACATCACCGCATGTTGAAAGGCATCATTGATTTCGTGAACACCTTACCACCAGAATGGAAATCCCTGTACTTCAGCGACTATGTGGAACAAACTGCGTTTGCATACCGAAACGGAACCGCCACGTGCGACATGCGAAGTCGCAGTTGTCCGAAAGGTGCGTATGAACGAATCATCACATCCATCAGTCTTCCCATTCGATTGCAAATCGAAGCGGTGGAGGAAGAACTGGAGGGATTCACCGACATCCGCGACCTCCTTGCACGCCCCACCATCGGTGTCAACAATACCACGTTGACTGCGTACACACAACGGTGTGCGCACGAAGAGTACGCCGCGCGTGGACTCACGTACGACGCCCCCTACGGCACACCAGAAGCTGAACGAAACGAAGAATACTTGCGCACATGGACATTGCCACAGCGCACAAACGCCATCAAACGCTGTGTGAAACAACGATATGTGACGGAAGGTGTATTGAATAGCGTGGACACTCCAAATGACGCGGTGGAGAATTTCTTCGCCGACGTGAACGAAGTGAATGCTTACTACGGCGGCAAACACAACACCCGTCGAGGTCGACCACGCGCACGCGCAACCTTTCTCCGCAGAAAACATGGAAGCAAATATGTGCAGTCGCGTCGACCGCGTGCAAAGAAACGCAGAAACACTGTTCGCCGACGCCGCCATCGTTAACCTCTGCAAAATCTGGATTTTCACGCCGATTTGTTGCATGCACCCACAAACAAGCAATCTGGATTTGCGCACACGACACTCGGCAAACAACCAAATCCAGATTTGCGCACACAACAAACAAAAAACAACCAAATCCAGATTTGCGCACACAACAAACAAGAAACAACCAAATCCAGATTTGCGCACACAACAAACAAGAAACCACCAAATCCAGATTTGCGCACACAACAAATAGGAAACAACCAAATCCAGATTTGCGCACACAACACTCGGCAGATAACAAATCCAGATTTGCGCACACAACACTCAGCAAACAACCAAATCCAGATTTGCGCACACAACACTCAGCAAACAACCAAATCCAGATTTGCGCACACAACAAAAGGAAACAACCAAATCCAGATTTGCGCACACAACACTCGGCAAACAACCAAATCCAGATTTGCGCACACAACACTCGGCAGATAACAAATCCAGATTTGCGCACACAACACTCGGCAGATAACAAATCCAGATTTGCGCACACAACACTCGGCAGATAACAAATCCAGATTTTGCAAGCACTGCGCAGTGGTTTGACGCCAAGCAAAATCTAGATGCACGTGAGGATGGTTGCCCCAATACCGAAGCGACGACAATTGTTCCAGATGTGGATTGGTCAAGTGTGTATTGTCCAAAGAACGGCAACCCTCATTGCAGCCTACGCATTTCCGCCAAGCATCATCACCGACAACAACATCCATTGCGCGCTGCGCAGGTACTTGTTGGGGACTGACGACCATCTAGATGCAATCACGGAACGTTTGGAGTGGTTTCCATACATCACATTTTCACCCCACGAACCAACCGTGCGCGAGTTCGGCCCCATCGAAGAATGGGACACATCTCTCGTCACCAGCATGCGCAATCTCTTCCTCATCAGGTCAGCGCACCATCGATGGCACTTCGTGCACTCGTACACAGCGCGGTTATGTTTGGCGCGATGGGATACATCGCGCGTGGTGGACATGAGCTACATGTTTGCAAACTGGTGGCATCTTCCCACCGGTATCGGTTCATGGAATGTCTGCAAGGTGCGCTCCATGCGCGGAATGTTTTGCGGCGCCAGTCGACATGGATTCACGGAGTGTTTGGCCAGATGGGACGTGTCGCAAGTCACCGACATGTCCCACATGTTCCAATCTTGCGGCACCTTCGACCAATCCATTGCCAAGTGGAACCTGCGGTCCCTCCAACATGCGCGCAACATGTTCAGTGTCACCCAAACCGAATGGAACCAGTGGCAAGACAGTCGACGACAACATACAATTGCCATACGACATCACAACCTTCAACATGTCATGCTTGCGTTGCCACCGCCATCGCAAAAACAAGAATTGTTCTCCGTGACCTCCGACCCACCCGCATCCTTCACCTCCGCCATGCTCTGGTGGAAAGAGTGCGCCGGATGGACCGATTGAGAGTCTCTCATAATTTTCGATTTGTAACGGTTTTCAACAAGTGGGGAAGAGACAAACAAACCAAAAAAAGGGCAAAAAAAAGAGAAGATCAACGTGGGTTGATGGTGTTAATCATTACAGTGGAAAGCAGGATAAACATGTACATGCGCATACAATGGACACTACACTACGCTACACTACACTACACGCCGTGATGCAATCCCACTGCACCCCCATCTTCTATTGGATTGTCCACCGCATCGTTTGCGTTGCGCAAACTTGGGAAATGTTCCACCAACAATTTGCGAAACGGATCGGTTTCTGCTACCAAAGCGCGCAAATGAGGTGGATAGTGAACATCGTACTCGGTCCAGTTTTTGGCGGTCATGGACAGGATGTGCAACAAACATCCTTCGGGCAAAGCAGACATGACGCGAGAAGACTTCATCATGTCCAGGGTGGACATCAGCGACCAGTACAATCTGCAGTAATCGGCCAGAAGCAAACTGCACTTGTTCAAAGGGGTTTCTCGTCGCGTTTGATTGTCATCCATCCAGATAACTTCGGGAAACCGAGACAATTGCATCAAGCGCATTTCGTAGTTGCCTCGAACAAACAGCGAAGTGCCAGTGCGCAAAAAGTCGTGGAATTTGCCGTCGCTGATCATATCATAAAACTGTGCGAGTTCTGCTCCTCGCAACAAAATACCGGGCATACCAAGCACGCGAGTCATTGCATATTTCCAATTTAGTGCGACGGTGGCTCGTGTTTTGTACAACATGACGGTGACATTGTGAATGATGCGGTGAGTGATCTCTGGTGAAACATCCTCCGATGTGCCAAACATGTCCATCCAACGCACATCAGATCGAACCTTCCAATTGTCCACGCGGAGCTTGGATGCAGACATGCAATCGAAAAATATCTCTTCCATGGTCTTCACGGATTCCACATTCCAATCGAGCGGCTGATTGAAAGAGTGACATCCGGAAAACATTTCACGCATGTTAATGACACGAGCGACGTTCCAATCGTTCAACGGCTGGTTGAAATTGGCGCAATATCGAAACATGCCACCTGCTTCCTCCAACTTGTCCAGCTTCCACTTGTTCAGAGGTTGGTTGAAGGAACGACACGATTGAAACATGAATTGTGCACTCACCACGTTCGACATGTCCCATTGATCAATGTTCTCGTTGAAGGAACCCCACCCCGAAAACAGGAAATCCATGTTGGTCACTCGGGAGACATCCCACTGTCCGATCTTGATATCTCCATACAGCACACGGTACGAGTCAAAATCACAAAAATAAGTTTGCAAAAGTGTCTCCAACTCAGCTTTGGAATGCAATGTCAACGAGGCAGACGTCTTTCGGTCCTTAATAGCAAGCAACGTGTTGCATCTTTCCGTTCTCGCTCTCTTCGCAACAGGATTAGCCATCATCTTTGTTTCGGTCGCAACTGGTTCTGAATGAGAAGGCACAACAAATCACTGTTGTGATATATCAACTATTAAGAGTAAAGCTTACCGTTTGTTAGTGTCAAGTGTGTTTTTTGTTTGTTTGTCAAAAGTTGTATTTGTGTTAACTCTGCCAACCCACCCAACACTTCTGTTTTTTTTTGTTTCTGCACTCTCCTAAGCAAATGTGTGGTCTACAACACACGTTGTCTGTGAGGAGGAAGGGGGGACCCAACTCTCCGAAGACAGGATTTCCCAGGTTCCCCGGTCCGGTCCCACCCCACGTCATCACTCCGAAGACACAGACTTGTGTTCTACACCACACATTGTGGTGTGACCCTGTCCCACTACAAATTTGAGTCAGGATATTCCAACATCACTCACATAATTTTTCATTTTCTTCAAGTTCTTTCTCTGCTTTAGAGTTGTTTCTCCAGTGTTTTTTTGCCCAGTTTTCTTTTGTTTTTTTTCGTATTTTTTGCACCAAAAGATGCAGTGTTCATCAAACCAACCAAATGCTCAACCTTTGTTTGCCTCCAACTTGGCAATGTTAGCACATGTTGCATCCGAAATGGCATTGCAACACAATGTGCAATCTTGTCAATTTCATCCTCGTAATGTTGCATCGCGAATCGTCATCGATTTAACGGGCGACAATCCAACGAAGAATTGCTCCACGCGTGTGTTTCCAATCCATCCAACAACATCGGAAATATGCCTTGGTTTTCCCCTCGGATGTTCAAGAATCAATCAATCCCATCTTCGGAAGACGGTGGAAGTGGAAGATGTGGATTTCATCGACAACTTCTTTCGCGGTGTTATTTCGACCCATGTATATGATTCTGATTCGACCACGATCGAGACGTTTTACGGAAGACATGTTAAACCGTGCAATAGTTTGGATGAGATTATTGCATTGTTTCCTGCGACCGACATTCAGTCGCGACACCAATTTCTGATGGTGACGATCGGATTGTGTCCTCGCAATCGGCCAACTTGGGTGCTGGAATGCACTTTTCTGTTGGTATTGAGCATGATGGTGAACCGCGCAATGCAATTATTGAATGGTTGCGTGGTGCATAGATGTTCAACAAAAGCTGATTTTTTTGAAATGTTTCCGGAATTGAAATCAAAATTGCCGAAACGTGCGGAAGTCCCGTTCGCTGCAACCAACACGACAATCCTGTGTCAATATGTGCATTTGATGTTGCAATTGAAATCCCCACTCTTCAATATCGACAGGATTTTGACAATTGCATGCATTTGCGCTAACAATCGACTTCCGTTTGTCGATGTGTTCAAATTTAGACATCGGATAATAACCAAAATCGCAGGGAAAGATGTCATTCCATCCATCCATTTCTCTGCAACTGATGAACATCGTTGAAGAAAAGTGGAAGAGTCACACATTTAGTGTTTGTTTTTGAATTTGTTAACCTTGTAATTTGTTAACCTTGTAATTTGTTAACCTTGTAATTTGTTAACCTTGTAATTTGTTAACCTTGTAATTTGTTAACCTTGTAATTTGTTAACCTTGTAATTTGTTAAAAAAAACCAAAAAAAAGTGAGAGCACTATCAATGTTAAAATGTTACATTCAATCAATGAAAATTCTTCTTAATGTTTATTGTCAATCACGGGGAATGGTGGTATAACACTCTCGGACACCCCCAGTGTGCGCACGATTCCTCGTGAATCTTGTTGCAGAAGAATGGTGGCCATTTTTGCGCAAACGAGATGCAACAAAGGATGGATGTCCAAGAAATTTGCGGCATTGGCCAATGCGACCAATTCGGTGGCAGTCAAATCGTCCACCATTGCTGCAAATGTGTGACCCACTGTCTCCAATAACATGGAGCGATTGGACAGTCGTTTGTTTTCGAGTGGGTTCATCGGAGTTTGGTGATGGCATTCCACGAACTGCAGAACAATTGCCAATGTTCTGCCATTGATAGTGTGCAGGGGAAAGCAGGGGAGCTCGTTTGCAACAGTGTGTCTGGAGTGCAATTGTCGCTGGTCTTCAATCCACGGTTTCATGACAGTGCTCACCTTCGCCAACACACATCCATTGGTCTGAAATCGCTCGTTGTCCTTCGACAACAATTCGATTGGAAAGTCGCAATGTGAATCCATGGTTTGTTTGTTTGTTTTCAAGTGTTTTCAAGGTCTCAGTTAAAGTTGTGCTTCGCGCAGCCTCACACCACACACCACACACACACACACACACACTGCACACCCTCACCCTCACACCTCGTTGTTTCACTTTGTCCAAAAAAACGGCCCTCCGCGCCTGCGTCCTAGAGTCCCAGAAAACAATGTGTGGACGGGCAGAAATCATCGAAGGTGTGCAATGGTGTGTGAAGTTGGGAGTGTGTGTGATGGTGTGTGGAGGGCAAACACACCACTATTTTGCTTTTCTCAAGTTTGCTTTTCTTCCAGTTTGGTTTTCTCAAGTTTGGTTTTCTCAAGTTTGCTTTTTTTCCAGTTTGCTTTCCTTTCTTTCGTGCAATGTCGGACAGTGATTTGTTTATGGTTTCTGCGGAGTTGCTGCACCGTGATGCGGTGGTGGTTGCTGCTCTGGGCGAACTTGGATGTTGTGCGGATGTCGCCCATTTGGTGTGTGGATTCTTGCCAATGCCAATGACGACTGCACACATTGCTTCAACCGTGCGCCGGATATTGACCGTCGCCGACGACGATTTTCGGGCTGCGGTGGAAACCACGTTTGGCTGTATGGACGATTGGGACGTGTCGTACGTGACCAACATGAATGCCGTGTTCCGCGTCCCCAGCGCGACTCGAGTCCATTGTCACGCCATCGATCTCAGTCGGTGGAACACGAGTCGAGTGACAACCATGCAGGGCATGTTCCAGTGTGCACGTGGGCTGTCGTTCTCGTTTCGCAATTGGGACACCAGCAACGTGACCGACATGGCGTACATGTTTTCAGGATGCCAAACATTTGCCGCAACGGGATTGCGCTACTGGAATGTGTCAAAGTGCAGAACTTTCAACAACATGTTCTCTGATTGCGATGGGTTCGACGAGAACTTGCAAGACTGGAACACGTCCAATGCGCACACCTTCACCGCCATGTTCCAAAATTGCGCATCGTTGCGCACCATGGATTTGTCCTGGTGGGATGTCTCCAACGGAGTGTGTTTCAACTCCATGTTCCACAACTGTCGCCAGTTCACGGGAAATTTTGATGACTGGGATATGCGCTACGCCTTGAACTGCGAACGAATGTTCTGCCATTGTGTCGCGTTCCGCGGGTCCCTTGCCAAATGGCGCTTTTATGCCGAGCCGAAGATGGACGAGATGTTCACTGGATGCATTTCGTTTCGAGGGGACGGATTGGACACCTGGTACACATCGGACGACTGCGATGCAGTCGACAGTCCTTTTGTCTGTCCACAAAGTGCTTCCAACATGTTCGAAGGATGTCTGGAGTTCGACGCCGATCTCGGACGATGGGAGGTGAAAAATCTGTTGAACGCAGCTTGGATGTTTTGCAATTGTCGCAGCTTTCGCGGAACTGGATTGGAACATTGGCGACCGGAACGATTGCGCCACGCGGAGCGCATGTTCAGTGGATGCGCTGTGCTGCATGCCGATCTGTCGGCATGGCGCGTGCCCGAACTCACCTACGCAAGCTTCATGTTTGCGGGCTGTCGGCAATTTGCGTCGGACGTGAGTCGATGGAATCCCGTGGATTTGATGGCAACCGATCACATGTTTGCGCACTGCGACCAATTCAACTCGCCCCTGAATGAGTGGAACATGCGGTGGGTCAGCAACGCGCACGGGATGTTCGAACAGTGCAAAACGTTCAACCAACCCCTCGACAAATGGGTTGTTTCCTGTCTGCGCAATGCGTGCAAGATGTTTTACGGATGCAATGCCTTCAATCAGCCGATTGGATGCTGGCGCCTAAGTCCCGACTGTGTCACCATGGAGGGAATGTTCGCCGCCTGCACATCGTTCAATCAATCTCTGGCGGAATGGCGTCTGGCCTCCGACGTGTCTTGCATGTTTTTCCAGTGCGATGCGTTCGATCAACCCGTGGACTCGTGGGACGTATCGGATGTGTGCAATGCGACCTGCATGTTTTTGGGGTGCAAGTTGTTTCGCGGAGAGGGATTGGCCTCGTGGCAACCACGATCTTTGTGCAGCGCAACCATGATGTTCTTCAACTGCGAAAGGTTGCAAGCGAACCTTGCAAGTTGGAGACCGCGCCGATTGCGCACACTGACTCTCATGTTTGCAGGCTGCATCGAATTCAATGCGGACATTGCCAAGTGGGGTCCTTTGCCGCATCTTGAGTCCCATCCGTTGGATGCATTCACCTTGATGAAATGTGCAAAGTACAGTCATGCACCACCCCCTTTCCTTCCCGATCGGGCAAAGTTGGACAAAGCATCTCGTGACGATGTGAGACTGTTTGTGGACGACAGTGTGCGACTGTCATTGTACCAGTCACATTGAGTACGTTTTTTTCGTCCGATGTTGTTTTTGTTGCTAGATGTATCGTGTAATGAACTTAAATACAATCATCAATGCAATCGTTTGCTTTTTCTTTTCACACACACAGTGTTTTTTTGTTAATATTTACTTTACATCGCATTCATTCTGCAGCACTTACATACCAAACACACATCAATTGCACACACACACACACACACATACACTAAACAAAACATCATCTACGGCAAATGTAAAAAACAGATGGCTTTCTTAGCGGCTTTTTTTGCTTCTCGCGGCGTTCCACTTGAATCTTGCGCAGATCACTAACGAGGGACATCGTACCTGGTTTCATATTGGTGTCGTTCTCTGGAAAACAAACCCCGACAATCAACTCGGTTGCAAAAATGCGCAACGGTTGAGGATAAAGTTCCCAATCGCCAATGATGTACTTGAGCATGTGGAGAATCAAATCGGACGACACGTGCATTCTGCGGGTCACCATTTCCACCTTCTCTAGGCCTTCAGTCAATCCAAAGTACAAATTTACCATCCGGCACAAATCCCGATATGCCTGGGCTGTTCCATCAAATTCATTGCCGATCAAACGTTCGTGGGTGTTCTTGTAGTACTTCAAGATCGGCAATGCATCCACACACAAAAAGTGGGACATTGGTCCATCCACACTCACACTGCTTCCATAAATGGGAAGGTCATTGAACAGGTCCACGAACGAATGATTCTTGGCGAATTTCAACAATCGTCGTTTGTGGTTTGCCCAACTATTTTTATCGTCCGCAGGTAGGTTGCCACTGGACTGTGTCATGACAGACACTGCATCATCAAATAGCATTTTTTCGATGATAAAAAATCGAAATTGTTCAGTCGTTCCATCCGGGTAGTCGTTCCAATATTGCACCAACATCGCAGCCCGGTTGAATTGTGCCACCAAATGATCATTGCCCTTGAAAACATTTTCTTGGATCACCCTGTCGTGCATCCACGTCCAGCGCAAGCAACTTTGTTGGTAACTTGGACAATATGCCAACATGTTCCCAACACTTGATTCCAAATATCGCATCTTCCACGAATCTAGGGGCTGGTTAAACGCGGTGCAATATTCAAACATTCCATCGGCTCTGCTGAAGCATTTGGTATCCCATTGGTCCAGCGGCTGGTTGAAGGATGTGCAATGCCGGAACATCCAGGACACATTACTCATTTTGCCTGTCCTTGCACCCCAGCCATTCAGCGGTTGATTGAACTCGGTGCACTCGCGGAACATGCTGTCGGCGTACGACAGCTTGGAAACATCCCACTGTTCCAATGGTTGATTGAAGCTGACAGCACGAAGAAACATGCATGATGTGGAACAAACCTTCCGCGTGTTCCATTTGTCCATGGGCTGATTGTACTGGTGACACCCTTTGAACATACCCTCCATCGTGATGACATTCGAAACATCCCAATCGTTAATGTTTTCGTTGAAGTCCGGATACTGAGCAAACAGGTTGTCCATCCTTGTCACTCTGGACACATCCCACATTCCAATTGGAGTGTCCCCGTACACTTGAACGTACGAGTTCACCAGCAGGGTGGGATTGTGGCGTTCACGATAGATCGATATCAATGTGTCCAAATCGTTTTTATCGTGAGGAGCGGGGATTCGGTTCGTGATGCGAGCCCGTTTCGATTGGTGTGCAGCAGGAGAAGCCATCATTGTTGAAAATCACAGTCAAATGCAAAAAAAAAGAGAAAGAAGACAAGGAACAACCAGGAAGAACAAAGAAGAAACAAGACACGAAAGTCAAAGTTGCCAAAAAGAAGCAAACAAAATGGAGTCAAAAAAATCAAAGTAAAATGTAAAATTGTGATGTGTAGTTCACTGCTGTTCACCTCTCCCAACCTCCCCCAATTTCTCCAAACCACAAGTGTGGTCTGGAACACACATCGCATCTCCGAAGCCCCCCCCCCACCCTGGGTCCCAGCCAACCACAGTCCTCCCTGCGTCCTAGGCTCCCAGGCTCCCAGAAACCATGGTTAGACAGATTGATCCGGAATGTCGAAATCCCAATTTATCCACCACGACAAACGGTATGGAGAGGTTTTGAATACGAAGATCTGCAGCCTTCCCTCGTCCTGCGACAACGCATGCCATCGTGGTTCTCATCCCCTTCCTCTTCCTTCACGTTGTCCATTCACCGCAAAGCAAACAAAAAACAACAAAAACAGTGTCGGCGATGCGGAAAGACGATGATCGTTTGATGAATTTACTGGGCAACAAAAGAATATACTACCTTACGCATACTGCACACAACTACATCTAATCGCGCAACTTGTTTTTCTTCGCGAGAGTCAGTTCATCCTCAACGATGTAACGACGTTTCTTGGTTTCATAGTAAGTGCGTTGCTCTGATTGCAAATCGTGGTCATTCGCCACGCAATCTTTGTCATCCGGATCATCATCATCCTCCGACGAAACCAAATCCACGTATGCAACACAGATGGCGCCGCTGCTTCTCCCTTCGTCGCTTCCGTCCCTTCCATCTTTTCGCAGCTCTCCTTCCTTGTCCTGTTCCTTTGCACGTCCCTTCATCTGTGTCTTCTTTTGGTTCTTCTTCTGGTTTGCCGCCGCTGCGGCCACGGATGTAATGCTTCGTTCTTCCAATTGCAGCAATGCGTGATACATGGAATCGTCATCAAACGATTCGATGTTCAAATCGCTCACGTCTTTCGTGCGCTTGTATAAACACTGCATGTACCTTCCGGGAGTTGGATAAGTTGCGCGATGACTCATGTGTCGGTGGATCCAGATCACCGGATGCGGCCAATCGCGGTGATGTTTGGGTTCGTACTCCGAGAAGAATCGAACCACCATCCGCGAATACTGTCGCTGTTCGTCCTCTGTCAAGATACCATCTTTTTCCATGTCGTGCATGGTCGTCTTGGTCGTGAGCACTGTGCGAGGGCCTTGTCCATCCAGATACCCCGCCGCTTTCCAGTTGAAAAAACGAGACATCTTTCTTCTTTTCCAGTGTGCAATCTTGATGTGTTACCCACCAACTCTGAAACAAAAATGTGTGTAACCAGGTGTGCGGGGGGGGGAGTGGAAAAGGAGAGGGCACCGAATTGCTGTGTGAGAGGGAGAGGAGGTGGTGGGAAGTGGTGCCTTCTGCGTCCTAGAGTCCTAGAGTCACAGTAATTGTGGTTTGACGCGACTCCAGAGGAAAGATACAATGTGTTGTCGCAAGAACAGATTGTCGATGCGCAACCGTCGCCGCATGCATTGCGCAGCACGCTGAATAAAAAGCTCGCGCTGGCGTTCAACGATACGATCGTACAAATGCATGAACTCCCTCCTGCGTTGCGAGAACTTTAATTCCCGTAACATTGATTCCCACGACCTTGATTCATCAATGTTGCAATAACTTCCGTACGCAATCAGTTGCCATAGTGACATCGCAAAAAAAAGCGGCGGAAAAGAAAATCAAAGTTGAATTGTGAAGCATCATTCAATGTCGTTGTCGCCGCCTGCGCGCAGTGCCGTACACCAATCTTCCACGAAGTCGGCTTGCACCACGCCCTGTCCGCCCTCTGGTTTGGCGATTCGTCGATCTCCGTGCTGCGATCCGACTTCTTCTTCTCCTCGAACACAGCCGTGTTCTGTATGCTCTAGCGCGGCCGCCACCCACGATGCGCGTGACTTTGGCAACTTCGATTTCCGCGGCCAATGCGCGTTCGCCAACCATCCTGGACACTGCGGAGGCAAGACCCGCCGTTGGCATTGGCGACAATGGCACGTTGCTGCCGAACCACACACATCGACGCAACGTTCCAATCCGTTCGAAAAAGGCGCGGTCCTCGACGCACAACGACTTGACGAACACCAAGTTCACAAGCGGCAGCACCGCCGACGACAACGTCAGATAATCCCGCACGAAGTCCGCCACAGACATCTCTTCATTCGACACCATGCCCGTGTCCATGAACTCCACGCGCACCGTGATTTCCATCTCTTCGCTGGGGCGAGTCAGTCCCAAGGGAACCTCGGAGTGCACCAATCGACGCGTCTCCAACACCCCATTCATCCACTCGCTGAGCACAATGGTGGTAGCTTCCTTCAATGCGCCCATTTGTGCAATCTCCAACGTCCGTATTCGTTCGCGATACATGATCGGAAGAAAATAACCGCACTTAAATGCGCAAAGCGCCTTGAACAAGATGAACAACACCCCCCCTCCCACCGCACGCAATCATCATTACCACATTGTATCTGTCGCGCGATGACACGGCGTGAGTACTGTGCCCAATGCAAGGAGATGGTGGAAGATAACGCACCAAGGTGTCGCACGTGTTTTTGCGCAACATGCGCGCGGTGTCTCCGACGACACCATCCCACCTTGGCTGCGCTGTGGTTGGAAGTGTGGAAAGTGCTTGATGGCGATGAACCTGCCACCGCGCACCAGCCCGCGGCGCAGTTAATGCACGATTGCTTTCAATTCCTGCTGAGCGACGGAGTTGATTTTACCACGCTAAGAAAGCCAGTCGTGCCTTGCAGCACTGCATCAGCGGCGGAGGAATTGGAACTCGAGCAATATTACGTGTTCGAAGAGAACATCGAAATCTTGTTCCGTTGTCGCAATTGCACCACCATCGCCGCGTTGGAAACCGATTGCGCAAGGCTCAACGTCCACCGAAAACCCGAAAAATCGAAAACCCGAAAATAACACACCTCCTTCTATCTGTGTTCCACAACACACTCCGTCCTGTCCTCCCAGTTTGGGCGGACTGGCGTACACGTGTTTTCACCCCCACTCACATAATTTTATTTTTTTTCCTGACTTCGATTGAGCTGCCAGGTTTGTCTTGCCTTTTGTCTAGTCTTTTGTCTTGTCTTTTGTCTTGTTGAACCATGACCACTACGATGCCCACCACCCCAACGTTGATGATCACGGACACCCTTTGCTCCGGCGTGGTTGCTCCTCATTGCCCAGTCTGTCAGGCATTCTTCGACGAAGTTCGATTCCATCCCGAGGACAACGGTGAGTCGCAGTCGATCCGAAAGCGAGCCAAAACCACCTTCAAGGCGTACTCCAGCAGCCACCTCAATGAGCACGTCGCCATGTATGTGTTGCGGCGCGACGAGTTTCGCACGTATCATCCCGACTGTCCAATTGGGGACTGGGATGTGTCCGACGTCGCCGACATGAGCTACCTGTTCGCCAATCTCTTTTTCAATCGCGGATTGGACGACGGGGACGATCTCTCGCGCTGGGATGTGAGCAAGGTGACGGACATGACCGGCATGTTCGAAGACTGTCGCTGCTTCAACAGTCCCCTGAACACGTGGGATGTCAGCTCAGTCCGCACCATGCGAAATATGTTCACGCGATGCACACTGTTCAACCAGCCGCTCGATCAGTGGAAGGTGCGCGAATGTGTGGACATGCGCGAGATGTTTGTCGGATGCCACTCGTTCCGCCAATCCCTCACCACTTGGGATTGCAATTCTTCCCTCCAGTGGAACCATCTCTTCTTCGACGAGCGCGACTTCGAATCCGATTTTGTTGACGATGCCATCCTGCAGAACCTTGCCCACTTTTTGCGCTGCACACGCGATGACTTTTTCCACCGCGCCATTGAAGCATTGAAGAATCCAGCCACCTCCTACTTTGCCGAAGTGCGCCATCGCGACTTGTCCAAAGACGATCGAACCCAACGCATGGTTGCCGCATTGCTTGGAGATAACATTTCCGCATTCCTGCATGCGGTTGCACATGCTTCCTTCACCTTCGACCCTGATTCCGACGCCGACTCTGATTCTGATGCCGACTCTGATTCCGACGCCGACTCTAATTCCAACACGGACGACGATGGAGAACAAGAAGATGAACCAGACAACGATGACGATGGTGACTCCACTGCCTTCGAAGATGATGATGCGGACACTGCGGACGAGTGGATCGACGAAGAGAATGTGGACACGGACGACGATCACCCCGCCGTCGCGCAATTGCCAGTCCAACAGCAAGTGATGGATGTCCGATTTCTTCCGGACTTCAACACCTTCGTGGACATTCACGAAAAAGGAGCCGCGCATAACCTCGTCACTCTCGTTGACATATTGAAGAACACTGTGTAAGTTTTGTTGTGTTTGTTTGTTTGTTCGTTCATCTGTTGGTATGTTTGTCAGTAGTTCTCATAACTTTGCATTTGCGGAAAATCAAATTGATGTAACTTATAAGTTGATTAATCACATTACACACATACATACATTGCACTGCACGTACATACACCTTGCCAAACTTTCATTCGTTCGTTCAGTACACACTTTGATTCATCGCCGACTCGACTCCCACTTTGATACAAGTGCATGTATCCACGCAGGATGGTCTTCCCCACTGCAGACACAACAGCTCGTCTGCTATCAAACATGCAGCACTTGCGCATTTTAATGGGCAAATGGTAGTGCACAACAGTACGCCGAACAACGGATACAACACGACCGTGTCAACCACCTTCGCCGCAAAGGTCATGCATTTGAATCCAATGTATTCACATCGATGCATGCAACAGGTCAAACGCAAATTCATGTTGGACGGCATGCATTCGGACCAAAAAATGCCAGAATCAAATGCATTGAAATTTTTCTGCAATCGCGGAACGTGCCATCCCACCACACTTGCCGCATTCTGGGGAGACATGTCACTGCCGAAAAACATGCTCGACATGTTTTCCAATCGGGTCGGCTTCCATGTGCGCAACGGCTGGTTGAAGGAATGTGCGCGCAAAAACATTCCCTCTGCATCGATCAGCTCCGCCACATTCCACTCATCAAGTGGTTGGTTGAAAAATGCAGCGCTCCTGAACATGGTTGTTGTTCTTTGCAGCTGCCGCACATCCCATTTGTTCAACGGCTGATTAAACATGCGCGCACCCTCGAACATGTTCGACATGTCAGTCACCTTCCCGACATCCCAGTCCCCAATTGGTTGATCAAAATCGGTACAATACTGAAACATACCCGACATGTCCGTGACGTTGCTCGTGCACCACAGGTCCACACGCAATTCCGACAAAAACGACGTTCCACAGTGCCCGCTGCACAAATTGCACATGGACGTGACTTCGCTCGTGTCCCACCATTGGTGTGGTCCACACTCCTCGTGCTGTGGGCCATGTATTAGCTGCACTCCAAACATTGGTTTCATGGCCGAACGTAATTCGTCATTTGAGATCGGTCGCCAATGAAAAAAAGACACGAAGGTCGACACATGTCGCGCCAAATGCGGAGACGTGATGCGCAGCCGCTTCTCCATCCACCACACAAAGCGCCGACGATATTCCGCGAAGGTATGCGGGAAATCGCGAATGGACGGCACTGGAGTGGTGTAGTCTTCCGCAGTGAACAACATTGCGATACAGCAGTTGATTTATTGATGCAAACAACAATTGAGTTGTGTCCAGCGCACCCCCCTGGAAGAACATCGATGAAAACTTAAACACATGTTGCCACACTTTGCGCACACACACACACCCATCTTCCTGCCCGTTTGCACACTCATCTCAAACCAATCCTCCTTTTTCGAACCATGAAATCTGTTCCACAACCATCGTCCACCCCGACATCATCTCCATGGTCCGAGACAGATATTCTGTTGCACGATGCAACTGCGCCATTCGAGATGGTTGGCGTGTATCAACCAACCATGGGCAATAAATTGATGACTTTATGGAAACACCGAATCACGGGGAAACACTACCTCTCCAGCGACCAGCCCCTGGTGTACCAAGCGTTGCTGCCATCAAGTCCATTCCTCATCCTCCACCAGATCCGCACCGAGAATCGACAGTCCAAATATCGCCACACTCTTTCTTCGGATGCCACCGAGATCAGCGCGCGGGAAGTTGCATCGACCCACATTCTGTATGGCGGTGAACGATGGAGTCACCCCGTAAACGAGACCACCGTCAGCTGCATAGAATAAAAGCAATGAATGTAATAGTGTAAAACAATCGATGATGATCATCCGTGTGTTTTTTTTGCGCATTAATCCATTTACACGTTTCTACTAACTACCACACTGCACCGCGTGCGACAAGTGCATCATGCGCACGCACACATACACACACAAATACACAAACCCCAAATCACGAACACAAACACACGCAAACAAAACACGAAGGAAACAAATAGAAGCAAACAAGGGAATTGCGACGGCGTTCCTATTGCAATCGGCGTCGCGCTGAACCATAGAACCATCGACTTTCCACTTCTTCATGGGCATATTCACCGCCACAAAACATGTCGCGGTTTTCCAAGGAAGCACTGTCGGCATTGTTGCAGCAATTGGGGTCGGTGCATTGTTGCCACGCGCGTTTGCGGTTGATTTTGGTCGGCAGGGCGCTGCGCGACATTTGATGGCATCCGCACAACATGCCGCGCACATCCTTCACGCACGACAGATTCCATCCGGACATGTCGAAGGACAATCCGCGACATTCGCCGAACATGTACCATGCGTCGCGCAAGTTGAGAATTTGCCAGTTCGCCAAGGACTGTTGGAAGGAATGGCACCCGAAAAACATGCTGCATGCTTCCGTCAACGCCGAGACATCGCACTTGTCCATGGACTGGTTGTACATGCGGCAGTTGCGGAACATGTACGAGCACGCTGGCGCCAACTTCCACCCATTGATGGATCCGTCAAAGGCCGTGCAACTGTCGAACATTCCCACCATCGTGTGACACTGGGGGTTGATGATGCACTCGTCCATCGGCTGATTGAACGCGGTGCAGCCCGCAAACATGCAATCCATCTTGCGCACTCCCGAGAAGTCCCATCCGTTCAGCGGTTGGTTGAAGGCGATGCAGTCGCGCAACATGGAACTGGTGTCTGTCACATGATACAAGTTCCACGTGCGCAACGGTTGGTTGAACAGAGTGCATCCATCGAACATGTGACTGAAGTCGTGGGCCATGAAGGTGTTCCAGCGACTCAGGTCGCGGTTGAATTGGCCGCAATGTTCAAACATGCGCGTGAAGTAGCGACCTCCAGACACATTCCAGTCGCCGATGTCGCCGTTGAAGCGATGACACCACGAAAACATGCGCGAAAACTCCTTGCCGTAGCGCACATTCCATCTCGACAAATTGGCCACGAATTCGCCGCAGTTGCGGAACATGTCGGAGAACACCTCCCCGTTGCGCACGTCCCACTCCTCCAGATCGGCGCCGGTCACGTTGGAAAATTGGAACATGCCTTGAAAGCTCGTCACCGACCCCACCTCCCATGACGCAAACAGTCCCGCGCGCAGATAGCGGCATTGGCGAAACATGGACGAGGTGGTGCGCAAATTGGGTCCCAACGTCCACAACTGCAAGCCAATGCCTTGGAAACAGTGGCATCCGTCAAACATGTGCGCCACATCGGTCGCCGCCGTCAAGTGCCAGGCGCCGAAGCGTCCATCCATCACGTGGCATCCAAAGAACATTTTGCGAAAATTGACGACCTTGCGCACGTTCCACTTCAGAAACGACGGGCAGCGCAGGGAGGTGCATCCTTCAAACATGGCTTCCATGGTGCGACAGGAAGACACTGACCACCCAGAGAGACAGCCGTCAAAATGCGCGCAATAGCGAAACATACCTGCCATGTCCTGACAGGCACCCACTTGCCATGTCTGTAGCCCGTCGCCATCAAAGTGCAAGCAGGATTCAAACATGCTGCGCATGTTGATTACCTTCGATGTGTCCCAGCGACTGAAATCAAAGCCCACGTTGGAAGCGCGCGCGAACATGGAGCGCATCGTGAGAACATTGCCGACATTCCAGCGCGACAAATCCACCCCGCGCAAATCCACGCCGTCGAAGGCCTTGGACATATCCGTCACGGCGCTGACGTCCCAATCTTCGATGCGACCATACTGCGCAATCAGTTCTTTGCGCTCTTGTGGGCGGTAAATGTACGCATACAGAAAGGTGTGGAACTGGTCCGAAGGAATCATGCGCGGCAAGAACGATGCCACCATCCGAAGCACATCGGAATGATTGATGCCTTTGCGATGAAACGCTTTTCCGAGCATGTAAATGCGCTCTTTCTCTTCAGGAATGAAACTGGATACAACAATCGACATTCTCGTCTTCTTTTTTTTTTCGTTTCCGAAACGACAATCTGCAGTGAAAATCAACACCCTACCAATGTGAAAAAAATAAAATTGTGTGAGAGGGTGCTAGACCACCCAACTCCATTCCCTCCTGTTGTCCCTGCGTCCTAGGCTCCCAGAAACGACATGTGTGTTCCAGAAGACACATGTCGTTTCTGGGAAATAAGTTGTTACACACGTGTACCGAACGAAGAAACAAACACACGAAACCACCTTTTACGAGTTACACAAACACAAACACAAACACAAACACACACGTACACATACGTACACATGCACATGCACAAACAGAACAAAATACCAAACATGAACACCAACGCCATTTCCTCACGCATGTTAACACCCCCTTTCCGCGACAACGCCGTTGTGCTGCAGTCGCCTGACGCGATTCGCTTCCTCAAAAAAAAACAGCAAACCACTCAAATTGGGCACCATGCACCCAATGCAATCTTCGATGCAGCCTGGTGAAAAACAGCAACATGCAGTGTAAAAACACGAGGATGCACCACGTTGCAAACAACACCACTCGTCAACCATCATGCACAGAATGCAAGCAGGGTAGCACGCCGTCCATTTGAATTTGCAGCAAAGAACATTACCGTGTTGCTTCAACCGACACGTTTTCGTCAGATCATGGAATCGGTGATGATGCACTTCACAACAGTTCAACCACAGGAAAACTGGTGCGGCCACCAGAGGAACGTATAAGTACGTACCAAGACACGCCCACACACTGCGAACACATCCCATTGCAATTTCCAACCACAACCCTTCTTTCCAACCGGTCGATGCAAAGCATGGACAAAATTGTTGCAACCGCAGTGGACAGTTGGAGGGAAAACAGGTCGCGGCGGTCTCGTATGCGTAGATGTTCCTGCGAAGACGGGGCACATTCCAACCCAATGTGCTCATCTGGTTGCGATTGCTCATTCCACTTCGGAAAAACATGCATTCCATATTTTCCAACTGTTCCGGCTGCCAGTTGCGCAGCGGTTGGTTGAACGACGAATCTTCGAACATGAACGACATGTCCCGCACCTTGCGCACATCCCAATCGCCAATCGGTTGATTGAACTTGGTGGATTGAAACATTTTCGACATGTCCACCACATTGCTCGTGCACCACAAATCCAGTGGAAAATGGTGCCATAAATAGCGGTGGCCGTTGGGCCCCGCAAGCATAGAAAACAACGATCGCATAGACGTTACTTCGCTGGTGTCCCACCAGTCGGGCGGTCCGTACAAACGTGCATTCTTCAATTTTTGATGCAACGTTCCCCACGCTGCATAGTCCACCTCCACTTCGATCAAATTCTTCAAACAGTCATTTGGGATTGGCTTCCAGTGAAACAATTCCATGTACTCCGCCACGCAAAACACCAACGACGACGACGTCACGCCACGACGCGCACACCATCTCACGAATCGCTTTCGATATTCCGCAAACGTGTGTGGAAATGTGCGTGTGGAGATGAACAGCGCTGGCAATGTGCGATCCTCCTCCATCTTGGTGCATGCAACCAACACATTAAATTGTAACACACCACGTCTCGACACAATCTTGGGAAAAACAACAACACGTCACCACCGTACACGACACTCTACCGTAGCGCAAACAACACACCTCATCCACACACTGAGACACAGACACGACCGTGTTGTACGGGTACATGCACACTATCCCCAAAACGCACGCTGTGCCGACAATGCAGCACTCGTTCATCGCCGACCCCATGCGCGACAGCCATTTGCACCATCGCCACGAGCTTGGTCGACAACATTGCTCCAGGCGCATGTGAGGATTGGATGGAAACCAAGTAAATGCAACATAGTCAAATGCACAGTCGTTCTTGCGCAGGCGCGGAACATGCCACATCACCGTGCTCATCCGGTTCCGCTGCGACATGCCGCTCATTTCAAACATGCTGTCCATGTTTTGCAATTGAGACACATTCCAGGTGCGCAGCGGCTGATTGAACTTTAGTGCACCGTGAAACATGGACTGCATGGTCACCACGTTGTTCACCGCCCAGTTCGATAGCGGCTGATTGAATTGCGTTGCGTGCTGGAACATGTAATCCATCCTCGTCACATTGCGCACATCCCAATCACCAATGGGCTCATTGAACCCAGAACATCCACGGAACATATCCGACATGTCCGTAACATTGCGAGTGCACCACCGCTCCACGTGCAATATGCGGCGCGACGCACTGTTCCGGTACGCAAACAATTTTGCCATCGAAGTCACCTCGCTGGTATCCCACCACTCCAGCGGACCGTGACTCACCACAACACCTATCGGTACGTACACAATCTCTCCACTGCAGTTGAGGATGTTCACCATTTGAAACAAGGTCTTGTCGGGAATTGGTTGCCAATGGTGCCAGTCAGTGAATTCCTGCACGTACTGCGCCAAATGCATGGTTGACAAACCCAGTGTTCGATCCAGCCACACGAGAAACCGACGTTTGTATTCGGCCAAGGTGTGTGGAAACGTGCGAATGGAGATTTGTGCACCATGGTTTTCCACGTCGACATTGTCATCCGCGTCTTGGTGCGGTTGCTGAATGGCTTCCATTCTGTCGAAGATTTGTCGTTGCGAGGAAATTGGAAATTAGATTATGGGGCTGCTGCGCAGAGGGATGGTCACCGGGAAATGCATCCTGTTACACAACTCTCCGCGATGATCAATGTACACGCCCAAGATTGTGCAGCGGAAAAAGGAACTTGGACAAACATGACTCATGATCGTGCGCCGCAAAGAGACACGTTCAATGCCCACGTCAAACATCCAAAAATTGACAAGTCGCGCAAATTCCTTTGCGCTCTTCACAGAACACAGCGACCAACACGCCAACCAATCTTTTTCCAACGGCGATCGCTTGCCCGGCGGAAGGGTTGCGCAACACTGCGCCACCAACTGCACCAAGTGATCCGCACACACTCCGCGGGATTGAATCCATCCGCGCATCAGAACCAGTCGGATTGAACCGGTGCGCATCACCTCGTTGCGCGGCAATGGTGGCATCACCATCGTTCTACTGGGTTCGTCGTTTGTTGCGCAGAGGCGACACTTCTTTCACGATGTCACACATTATCGATGGTGCAAAATGCCTTTGTTTAAATCACGTGGTGTTTTTGTTGGTTCAACGCATAACACTTAGTGGACTCCTGTGGGGGGCCGGATACTTCGGTTAAGACCGCAGGCGTGAGTTCTCAGATTTGTTCGAGTTTCGCAGATTCGGATTTTCGAGGATTCGGAAAACTGTGTTCTACAACAGAGTTTGTGGTGAGTGGGATTCTGGAGACAGCCAAAGTCCTAGGTGTCAGTATCTTTTGATTTGTGTCTGGTTGTTCTGGATCTCTCCATCATAATTTTATTTTTTTGTCACATTTTCATTCCAACACAAATACACCCCTGCTTGTCACAGTGGTGTATTTGCGTGTATTGATTGTGTTTCTTTTTCGTTGTGTTTTGTTTTGTTTTTTGTTTTGTTTTGCATCGGGAAGCAACAGGACAACAATGCGAATCGATACGTCGAGTGGCACACCCAAGCTGCTGAAGGCCAAATCCTCCCCCAAAACACATCGCAAAGCAACGGTGACACCCACCCATCATCGTGCCAAACACGACTTCACGCCACCCATTTCCACCTTTTTCAGTGTTCAGTCGGCAGAACAGCCACTTCCTCACGACGGCAAGCGGAAAAAAGGAAAACGCAATGCCTCCGTCGCGAACACTCCCTCTCCCACCACCACGTCCACTGCTGCCACCATGCACCTCCTGTCTGTGTCACCACGATCTCCATTGCGCATGATGCCCCCGCAGCCGATTCCAATCAATGCTGCTGGTGTGCCGCAGCCCGCCACCAAAGCACAACTCCAATTCTTGGTGAACTGCTATCTCGACTGCCCAGAAAGCTACCACATCCTGTTCGGCGGCGTCGTCATGGATGAGTGGGACGTGTCCCGCATCCACGACATGAGCGAACTCTTCGCACACCGCGAAACCTTTGACGAGTATATTGCGTCGTGGGATGTGTCCAACGTGGTCACCATGCAAGAAATGTTCGTGCGCTGTTCTGCGTTCAACCAAAGTGTCCAGGAGTGGAATGTGCGCAAATGCCAAAACATGCGCCACATGTTTGCAGGGTGCACCTCGTTCAACCAACCACTGTGGAAGTGGTCGGTGCACAATGTCCTGCACTTTGACGGCATGTTCAGGGATTGCGCGCAGTTCGACCAGTCCATTCTCCTCTGGATGTTCCACCCACGTGCATCGGCGCTGTCCATGTTTGAGCATTACGTGGAAGGAGGCCATGCGCGCACCGCCATTCTCCGAAACATCGCATTCCTCGCTTGTCGCGAGCGCGATACGGTGATCAGCCTTCTGGAGGAACATCTCGACGGAACACCCACCTTCCCCCACTTTTCCACGCATCCACGCGGCACCTTGAAAGAGCATTGGACGGAGATGCGCTGCGAACTGGAACTTGCCATCAGTTGCTCCGACTTGGTGGACATCCTGTCGTTGGTGCACTCTCTTCCCGAAGATGCCCAAGGCCGCCCCTCGTTGCACCTCGATTTTTCCAATCTGGCGCGCCCTTGGTATCGCAGCGACAAACAATTTCCGTGTGCCCTTCAACAAATGCACGCATTCTTGTGCGAACTTCGCACATTTCAATTCATCATGGACGGAGACGACAACATCAGCTTGCTGCGCAGTAAAATGTTGCGCGAACCATCATCCGTCTCCGACACCACCAACACTGACCATGATTCCTCCTCCTCCTCCAAAATGCCGTCACTTTCGCAGCAGGAACAGCAGACACGAACGACGTCGCCGACCAGCGTTGCTGATGCACCATCATCCAGTTCATCGCCGCCAACCCTTCCCGTGCCAACCCCGAAGCTTCTCTTGTTGGACGTGCCCAACGAGGTTAAAAACGGAGGAACGAGCGAACAATACTTTGCAGACTTTGACATCTTCGACCTGAACGATTTTGACAACTTCATTGCCAACCTTCACCACTTTGACTTTTCCCCAGGAACAACTGTTTAATTGAGACCACTGTTTGTAGTAGACATATATACATTTGGTACACGGTAGCTGTTGTTTATTGTTGTTTTTTTTGTGCATCATGTGCATGTATTGCCTCGATTGTGTAAACGACTGAGTTTGCTTGCGTGTGAAACCTCGCATGCTTTCGTCGCATTTAACCGAAATAGAACTGTTTGAATTGTTTTCATTCCTGTCTGCTCGTTGATTCCGCTTAATCAGCTTACACACATACACACATACACACATACACACATACACACATACACACATACACACACACACATACACACGAACAGGCACGTTGAATTGCTATTGGAAACACTCGTTCTTGACAATCGGTTGTGAAGCGACGAACTGCAGGACAACTCCTTCCAACAGTTTGCACCGATAATACCACCGGTTGCCTCGATGCTGCACGTGCAACACCTTGGCGCCCTGCGGCAAGGAGTCCGCCACCACACTTGCTTCCTTCTCTTCAACCACGTGGCCATCATCATCGTCCTCCTCCTCCGTCCCTGATAAACTTGGTTCCGATGACGTTGCAATCCACGAATCATCGTCACACAATTCCGTCCAATCGAACAACTCAAACTTTCCTCGCAGTTCTTCTGCTGCAGACATTGAACCAACGTATTGGGGCAAATTGATCTCCTCATTCACTTTCTCATCCTCGTCCTCTTGTTCTTCCACCTCATCCTCTTGTTCTTCCACCTCATCCTCTTTCTCCTCGTTCGCGACGACTGGATTTGCTGCCGAGTGTCCATCGCGCAACAAATGGGCAACCTTCTGCACGGGTTGTGCAGCATCATTGTTTTTGCGCAGCTTTGTCACGCGTGTTGTTGACAAAGCGGCACTTCGGATCCGACGCTTTGGAAAGTCGTCGAAGATAAGTCGATACATGTGTTCCATTGCGGCAATGTGACTGGCTTGACGATTGCCGTGCATGTAAATGTCGCAGGTGTCCGCATTGATCGATGCCACTTTGCACACCAACCCTTTCATCACTTTGGTGCCGCTCGCGCCTATCCCGAGATCATCGCGCATGATTTTCAAAGCCACGAAGGACCGGTGAACGAACACGCGGCGATCGTACGTGCGCCATTTCTCCATCTTGTCCGCAAATTGCGCCCACCAAGTCTGCACGCTGAAGCGCACGCGGTACATTTCTGGCATCAAGTCACGGTACAATGCGCCAATGTATTGCACGATGGGCGCCAACACCATCACCCGCACCCGGACGAATTTCTCCGCCGGGATGCACCGCAACCATGTCGGCGGGTGGAGTTGATTGCCACCCTCTTCGTCCGACAATACCCCCTGTGCGCGCAACCACGTCCAGAACATCCCTTTGCATTGCAGCATGGAGATACAGTCGCGAAAGTGGTGGATGTCTTCCACCTGTCGAATCTTGCAAAAATACTGGTCGTGCACGCGGTTCACGATAGACAACCAAAACGGATCGTGGTCGCGCACCAACCCCGGCAGCGACACCGACACGCACGGATGGCGCAACATGGTGTCTCGCGAACAAAAGCGCAAATACGTGTAGCTAGACGCGAACAGGACATCCGTAGCGGCAATTTCTGTTTCCGCTTCCTTCCTCTTGCCTCGTCGTTCTTCCTTCACGATCACATTCAACCATGGAAACCCTCCATTGTCTCTTGGCATCTTCCCTTGCATGCGCAGAAGCGCACATTGGAGTTGGCGCGACTCATCGTCGAACAAGGTGTGATCAACAGTGGGGACATCTCGCTTCTCCCACCCATCACCAACACCAAAAACACCAGAAAGCCCAGCAAAGTCGGAGGAGCAAGAGACATCCGGCTTCGACAATCCACGTTCCGTCGACACTTCGAAACGAACTTTTTTCATTGTTACCACAATATCGTGACAATGTGCAAGAAATATTTGTGGAAAAAAATGTGTTTTCATTTATGAGGAAGCCAGTCGTCCCACAACAGAAGGAATGGAAAGGGGGAAGAGGGAAAAGGGAAGAAGGAGGAGGAAGCGCACCCCGTTGGATGCTCCACACCAACTCCCCTGCGTCCCTGCGTCCCAGAGTCCCAGAGTCCTAGTAAACAAAAACATTCCACGTGACAATAAACGCGTTTATGAATGTATGTGGCGGCGATGTCGAGTGCGTTGTCGATGGATGGAGCTGTGGTCATGGTGTCGGCGGCTGCTGCGCCGGCGCATGTGCGATGAACGACGGGGGAATTGGCGGCGACAACTGGTTTGTTTGCGGGTGCGGGCGCGGATGCGGCAACGACGACGGCGACGTGTGTTGCTGCTGCCGCCAACACCACCATTCTGCGCACCACGCGTGGAGGGATGCATGGTGATGTAGTAGTAATGGTCTGCCCGGTTCATCAAATAGAGATACGCGGGATTGAGTGCGGGAGGCACTCGTTGTCGCTTTGCCACATACTCCTCCAGTGTCTGCTCCGTCGGCGAAGAAACTATCAGCTTGACACTTCCCTTCGAACATTCGTTCAACCGTGCGCGCACGAAATCCACGTCGATGCCCGAGACGAAGGTGTCCTTCTTCTCGAGTGCCTTCATCACGCTCGACACAAACAAGTACGGATGGGACACTATCAATGCTGATGCCACTTTCTGCGACATGGTGTACATTACTGCACTGCGCGCATCCTTGATTGCTTTCATCCATTCGTTCCTTTCGTTGTCACTTCCAATGTTGTTCAACTGTCTTCGATTGTCTGCAAAAATAGCCATCATCACTGCGGAACGGAAAAACCGCATGTCGCGGTCGCGTTCATGTGCAGGTGGCTTCATTCCAGACAACACATCATCCATGAACGATCCGCGCATGTGATGGTACGCGCGCAAATACATGCGAAGCAAATTGGTGTCGTCTTTCCCAGTGTCCCGTGAAGTCTGCACCTCTTGCCAGAGATCATCAATGTCGTCGCATTCTTGTTTCAACATCTCCACGAGACGCTTGCGCATCTGTTGTGCAAAAAACATTTGATCAATATTGCCGGTGGACGACACAACGCGTTCCAGCGCAAAACATCGCAGCAACATTTCCAGTGAAGACTTGTTCTGCGATGCTGCGTGAAGCAATGCGTAAAAAAAACAATTGCCGTCTCCATCCACATTCCCTACTCCGTACACCATGCTGTGTTGTGATGGTTGTTGTGGTGGCGGTGGTGCGCGGGATGCGGGACCCGGTGTGTCGGCGGACGGAAGATCTTCCGCGCACACTTCGCGCGCACATTGTTCGAACAGAGAAGAAACCGCGGGCATGTATGCGCACACGTAAAAACAACCAATCACGAAACACTACCCGATCACAGAAGACGCACAACGCGGTTTACGTACCATGACAAGAGAAGAAATAACAAACGGTGGGCCTTATAAACAACTACAACACCGTTCTCCCACTGGGACTCTAGGACTCTAGGACGCAGGCAAAGCGAGGGAGGAAACGGAGGGTGTGCAATGGGAAAAAAGAAGGTGTTGGGAAGCAGGGTGAGGAGAAAGTGAGTGGGGGTGTGGGTGATGATCAACGCTCACACCCACTCACATTGTTATTGCCTGCCTGCTTTTTTTTGCGTGTTGATCTGCTTCTCAGTTGCTGGTCTTCCTTTCATCGCCATTCTTTGTTTTTCTTTGTCTTTGTCTTTGTTTTTGGTTCTCGTTGTTCTGGTTATTCTTGTTGCCATGTCTCCGCTCTTAGCTTCCCTCCACAGTGTTCCGCTGCGCATCAATCGCATCGTGTTGTCGCAAACGCGCGAATGGCGCGAATGGAAACGCGAAGGATTGTTGCGCAAAGTCTTGATCGATTTCACGCCGTTCACCGAGCTCGTCGATCTGAACATGGATGACTGCGGACTGGTGTACTTCCCCTGTCTCCCACCCTCCCTCCATTTCCTCAGCTTCCAATCCAACCACTTTCCCGCCATCCAGTCGCTGCCCCCGGAATTGTTAACCCTCAACTGCAGTTTCTGCGACATCGTCGTGTTTCCCGAACTGCCCGCCAAGTTGTCCGTCCTGGACTGCATGGAGTGCGGATTGGTGGAATTGCCGCCACTGCCCAACCAACTCATGTGTCTCAACTTCAGCAACCTCCACAAATCCCAGCGACACGTCAACCGCATCTGGAGCTTGCCCGACGTGCTGCCAGAGACCCTCGCCATCATCAACGCGAGCCAAAATGCGGACCTGGTCGTCAACCTGGACACACTCGACGACTTAATGCTCCTGCTGTGCAGAGGATGCCCCACGCTCAATCTGTTGCGCAAACAACACGCCAGCCACCAAAATGCCACAAAACTCGACGTGACCTTCGACCAAGAAGCCGCCGCGCGCCGCCTCCTCCAGCGCGACGACCACAACCACAAAAACACTTCCCCGCGCGCGCGAACCCGGATGAACCAAGAGGATGAGGACGCCGCATCGACCAATGTTCCTGCGAACAAACATGTCATGCGCACCGCACTGAATCGCGTCATGTTCTCCATCAACAAAACAGCCGTGACCAACGTCGCCAATGCGTCCATCGCCCAAAAAAACAATCGACGCCCTCCCCTCGTGTTTGCGCCCAACCCCAACGTCTCCGGAACCGCCAAAGACCATGCCATCGACCAGATGGTGCAAGAAGAACTGGAGCGCATTCTCGGCGATTCCAAGATGTCCGTCTCCAAAATTGAAGTCACCAAGATTGAGGTCGTGAAAACCGACAAAGACACAACAACAACGACCACCACATCCACCACCATACCACCCGCGCAGACAAACAAGAACAATCCAGAAGTGTCGGCGGAATCAACAATCCACGGATCAAAACACAACCGGGACATCAAACACAAAGAAGAAACACTGGATGGATCTTCGCGGAACAACAAACGCGACAAACTCCTCATGGAACAATTCAAGTCCGCCTGCGACAATGTCGTTGCACGCAACAAACCGCTGGGCAAAAAACCTGTCGTGCACATGGAATACAAACAACTGCAAAACGGAGACACCGTGCGCATTTTCAACATCCAATGTCCATGCGGAAAATGCGCCGTCGATTGCTCCGGAGACCAACCATCTATTGTCGAATAATTAGTGCACAGTTAGTGTGTGTGTGTAGTAAGTGTGTGCAGTTAGTATGTGAAGTTTGTGTGTATAGTTGGTGTGTGTGTAGTTAGTTGGTGTGTGTAGTTTGTGTAAAGGTTAACGGTAAAAGACCCGGGTATGCACGAACATTCCGTTTATTAACAAGTTACAAATGACTTCAATTGAAAAACTGCGATTTCATCACGTTCTCACCATTTCAACTTTGTTTTGACTCACCTTTTTGGTTCAACATTGCATTGCAGCATGCGCAGTGCGTTGTCAACAACTTGGGGTGACACGATGTGAGCAACATCTTCAATCGTTGCGCGACACAGGGGACAAGTGGATTGTGAATTGCGGCGTCGATTTTCCACATGTGATCCGCGCATCCACTTGTGCACACAGTCTTGGCAAAACTGATGATTGCATCCCAACGCAACGTCGGAGGTCGAGGTCATGCACACTGCGCAAATCGCGGGACAAGACTCCGTGCCGCCACCACTGTTGTCCGAGGTGACCACCGTCCAGGATTCCCCGTTGCTAGATGAACTGCATCCTGTGCCATCTAAGAGCAATGGACGAAACTCAATCGACAATTTCCTCGTGTTCTCACACTGCACCACGACAATCATGGGTGGAAATGTGCGGCGCAACCACTCCACGTTCTTTCTCCGCTTGTGCTGCAACGAAACCTGCAGCAACATCGCCACACTGCGCTGATCCATCACAAACCACTCAGGTCGGTGTCGCCACAGGAAGGGCCAAAAGGTGCGGTGATTGTTCTTGTGCGCATGCACTCCCCCCGATTCCGAAGACAGGTCAACACCGCCACCGTTGTTGCCGCTGCTGCTTTCACCGCCACTTCCATCGCGCATCCCTTTCTCTTGCGACAAGGAAACAAACTGGCGCCACTTCTGCTTGGCATCCATGGGCAAATGGCGCGGCAAGCACCCCTTCTTTGCGCCGCGCTGGAACAACCAACAAAACAGCGGGTAAAACTTTGCCTTCCACGCCGTCTGCAACCATTCCAGCGTCGACAAGGTGGACATAGTTCCCAACTTGGTCTCCTCCAACACCTCCAGCAGCGCACGCAAGGGAGCAATGCGCCCTTCACAGCCTTCGATGCACTGCGCCACCAATCGCGCGGGCAACCAATCTGCTCCAATGTCGGGATACTGCACCGCGCAGCGACACAAGCAACACAACTTGTCCACAACGGCGCCAGCAGAGGGGGTCGATCGCGCAGACGGCGCAAGCATGGACGTGACCTTGTCGAATGCATGTGCCAAAAACTTGCGCGTGACGTGCAAGTTTTCCACGAAATCATTAGACGAAGCGTCGTTGTCCGCGGTTGCCGTGGCCGTGGCCGCCATCCATCGTTGCCACAACGTCTCCAACATCCGCACGTGGTTCCCGCGAAACGACGTGCTTGCCGACTCGCGCATCCAGCCCATGATCACCCATCGCGACAGCACAGGGACATGCAAATGCGGCAACAGCGCACACCATTGGTCGCACCATCCGTTCTTCACACAGACATCCAATCGCTTGCGCACATCGTACACCAGCGACCAATAGTGATCTTTCCACGGCGCATCGCTGGACATGCGTTCCAACAAGAATTGCGCATATTCCACGTTGAATTTCTCGGACAACATCGACGCCTGTCGCGCCACGTTGCACTGCACGCCGCGTTCCTCAAACCAGCGAAATGTTCGCAAGGTCGCTTTCGGGCAATCGCGCAAGGTGCGCCGCTCCTGCTCGCTCAGCTCTGGCCAATGCTGCGCCAAGGGACCCACCAATCGCGTTTCCACCCAGTTCATGATCGACACATTGCCTGTCTCCGCCAAACTCTTCAACCAATTCACCATGAACGAGCGCAGCCGCGCAACTTGCTTGGTTCGAGCCACCTCGAACGTGCGCATCACCGACGAACCGCGACACAGCTGGAAAAACGCTTCCATATCTGCACGGCGCAAGTGAGTCGGCCATCGGAAAATGTCCGTCAACATCGTCGCGAAATTCAACTCGACCCACATGTCTTCCAAAATCGTGCGCCAAAGCCAATCGCGCATCTCCGTCTTCCGATAGACAACCGCGAACACCATCCACTCATTGCACGAACAAATTAAATTCAACCCCCCCGTCCGCATTCGAGTACGAATGCGCCTCCATATGTGCTCCGCAGTGAACACCATACCATTCATGATGGCCATGCGCAACAACCCTTCGTCGACATTGATGCGCAAATCGTTCGCGTAACAATCGGCAATGTTGCGCAGTCCGTGCGCGACTGCGTGGCGAAACACCGCTTGCAGTTCATCCGCCGGCAGCAAGCGACACACCGTGTTCAATTTCCACATTCGGTTGGTGCGAGACCATTTCGCCACATGCATGGACCGCACTGCCTGCTTCCACCATGGACGACACGATCGCGATCCGCGATCCGCCGTTTGCTTTTTCTTCGCCAACATGGCGTCGTTCAACACGGTGTTCGCAATCATCGTTTGCACGCGCCGAAACACGCGGTCGGGAGTCGACGTGGACAAGAACAATGGGGGCGACACATTTTCCTCATTTTGGTCCCGCAATGGCACCTCACCCACTTCTTCCAATTGATGTTCCAATGCTCTCTCTTCCTCCTCCTCTTCCCCCGCAACCACCGTCACGTGATGCAGAAAAAACATATCGTCGACCAAATATTCGTCCGATTGCATTTTCACGCAGGTCAGACGACAGACGCAAACAAAATGAAAGAAAAATGATACTGAAAGGCGATGTGTGATTGATTGTATTAACGTTGGTTACATTTGCATGTACGAAATGCTGCAAAAACCATCTTCCGAAGAAGAAACAAACGAAAAACAATTGAAACAAAAACAAAGAAAAAAAAAACAACAACAAACGCGGGAATCCGTCGGCTCACTGAACGGGTTGCAGTCCAATGCAGGAACCCGCAAACAAATGAGCCACGGACACTGTGTCCATTTCTTGGTTCCACAAGCGCACCCGCTCCACATCTTGCATCAAATACCACCAGTCGCGTTCATCCATCAGCGCAATGCTACGTTTTGCAATTTCCCCCAAATCACCCTGTGTGCGAACAGGTGCATTCGCCAATTCTGCGCTGTCGCCATCGCATCCACCGTTGCCAATCCAGTCCGGGACCATCTGTTCTTCCTGCGCATCCACCAATCCTTCTTCTTGTTCTCCCAATCCATGCGCCGCTTCTCCATCCTTTGCGGCAGGTTCCAGGTCTCTTTCCCCTCCGTCAACGCAGTCGCCGCCGCCGCCGCCGCCACATGGGCTGCTCGACGGAGGAGCGTCTTTGGCGCAAGATTCCACCGGGGTCGCGTGTTCCAACGGTTCAGGTTTCTCAGTCACAAGCGATCGATTGGCGTTGAATGCGCGGTTTTCCTGATTGTCCCACACAAACCAGCGATCCCTCTCCCTCTCCGCACGATCGATTCCATGCGCAATCCACTCCGCTAATTCCTGCTGACGACGATATTGGCGCAAACGCCGCACTTGGCGACTGCTCAACACGTACTCGCGAGGTGGATTGCGCGCAATGACCAGCGCCTTCGGAGTTGCGTTGGGGTTGGTGTTGGGGTTGGTGTTGGGGTTGGTGAAAGTGATTGAGGTGTTGATATCGGTATCAGTATCAGTATCGGTATCGGTGCGTGTGTTGGAAGTTGTGCTGGTGGTGGAATCAGTTGTCGTATCAGTTCCATCGTTGCGCACAATGGCACCAACGTGGGATGGGGTAGTCGACTGCGACTGAGACCGCGGTGATTGCGACGATGGCAACAACGCGCGCCAATCCAAATGCATCCTGCTCGCCATTTGCGCTTGAATGAATTTGCGACGTCTGTCCCACCACATTTGTCGACGCGCCTTCGTCTTCGACTGCGCTGGTGTGGCGGCCAAGGACACTTCTTTTTTCGCGGCTTCTTTTTTCGCGGATTCTTTCTCCAACATCACCCCACCTCCGTCCGTCGAGCGAGACACGCACGAAATAAATGTCAACATGGCCCGATTCACCGACTCGTCCGCAAGCGGTTCTGTCGGCGCAGCGCAAAATATGTCACACTCGTTGCCCACATTGCACATCATGTCCATGTTCCTGTCCCTCTTACGCACTCACGCACACGCAGTGATGTCGACCCGAAAAAAAAAGAAATGTTTGTGATCGTGATGCATCCATCCACAACTCGACCCCCCGCACCGCACCGCACCCCTCCCTCACACACCTGAAAAAAAAAGACAAAGGAACATAAATACATGTCCCACCGTTTTATGCAGCGACGTTATCTTTCAAACAACCTCGACAATCATCCATTTGATTTACCAAAAACAACTGACACAACAATACGATGTCTGTCTCCATGTCTGCCTCCATGTCTGTCGCCGCAACATCCACCGCAACAGAAACCCGCGCCGAATCCGCCGAATCCACCACCCCAAACATGGCATTGTGGTGGCAAGCCATGGAAGAGTCCATGCACCGTTTTTTCACCGGCGGCAACAATCGAAACAATGGCAACCATGGAAACAATGAAGCGCGCGAAATTCCCGCTTCTGCATCCACCACCACCACCACTGCCGCATTCAACATGGTTCCCATTGTTACACCGTCAACCATCGCCATCCCTGTCGGCCACCGAGACACGTTGGAATTGATTCGACACATCGATTCCAACAACCACCGCAACGTGATCCATGCGCTCGACAACGGCGCACTGGGCGTGGCCGACCTCATTCATGTCCTCCAGTATCTCACCACCCGCATTCAATCCACACCTCATCACGCCAACGTTCCCATGTGGCAAGCATGCAAGCGCGACATCACCTTTCGCGTCATCTGTCAAGTGCGCCAACATGATCCGTCGCAATAACCATCCCGGTGCCAAATGTGAAGATTCCGGGTGCCAAATGTGAAGATTCCGGGTGCCAAATGTGAAGATGCGAGGAACAGGCGGAGGAACAGGTGGAGGAATGCGGAGGAATGCGGAGGAAAGAAATCGAATGCCATTTTACTCGTTTCCTTTTTTGTTTGGTTTGTTTTCATTCACATCGCCAACCCATCCCCCCCCCACTACCATGATGCGCCGCCGCCACCACGATTCACCATTTGCGTCTGCCACCGCCGCTGCCGAGTCTTCCGGCGACAACGATGAGTTCGGAGAAGAAGAAGAGGATGCATCCACGATCACCTTTCCGCATGTGTTGGTGCGCAAACCAGGCTTTGTCGTGGAAAAGATTGCGTCGCACGCGGTTCGCTTGCAATGTCAATTCCAAGCGCGACGAGGCGCGAACTTGCGCGCGCTGTTTGACATGCGCATTCTCGAACTCATGTTGCAAACCAACCAGGAATTGTTTGCACACCGCGACATAAACCCCGTCAGCGACAACGAAGTAGTCATCACCACCGTACTGCGCCCTCTGTTCGCAAAGTTGGGGCTGCCGGCGTTCTGCAGCCATCAGCGCGTGCATCGTACCGTCAGCAACGACGGACGCCAAATCCATTTCCACAGCCACCCCGAACCACTAGAACGCATCGAGGCCGTCATGGCGCAGCTGTCTTCCATCGTGGGCACCAGCCGTCCTTCGCCCATCGAACAAGTGTTGTGTACCTTCACCTTTTCCGACGACGGCCGCGTCGCGGAAGGAGACATCTCCGTACATTTTGCCGATACCTTGTTGCTTCCACCCCTCGTGGAAACCATGGTCGCCAAATTAGTGCTGCGTTTGTTCCACAAACTGCACGACACCTTGTTCGAGTTGTTGTAAATAGTAGAGTGGAGTAGAGTGAGTAGAGTAGAGTAGAGTAAAGTAAAGTAGAGCACTGTCAAAGCAAAACACCCCCATCCTTGTAACGCGTGTCAACACTGCGATTTAAACAGAACAACAACATTGGTTCCACCAATTGTTACCGCACGATTCCACACCTTCTGTCTCTCTCTGTCTCTCTGTCTCTCTCTCTTTCTCCTTCTCCCTTTCATGAAACTCACGAAACACGTCGAACAACTACTGAACAACAACAATGTCCAGTCGCCGAACAATGGAGGATGGTTTCGCGCGCTGTCTTCCTTCCCCTTCGCGGCAGCGGCGAAATCAACATGGTTTGCGATGCAACTTGGGTTCGACCTTCTCTATTGGCATGTACACTGGTGTGTGTTAGTATACTTCCGCGGTCACGACACCGAACAATTGCGCAGTTGCACATGTTTCGCATTTGTTCGCAGCGCAGCAAAATCCAACAAACTGTTCATCAAATTGTTCCAATCCTTGATCGCCAGTCCGTCGTGGCAATCCGCGCACACAGAATCCGCGGCAACCACGCCGCCTGTTCCCCACAACCCCCCCACCTTCGCCATGTTGAGATGGATGCCGTGGCTGCAAGAACTACAACACACTATCACCGACTTTTCGGATCGCGTTCCCTTCTGCGCCTCCGACATTGACCCGGACGTGGTGCATGCCTTGCGCACACGGTTTCCGGCGCTGCACTGTCCATTGCCCGGAGACAACAAAAAGGATTGTCACGGCATGGTGTTGAACAGTGGCATGATCTCCATTGTCTCCCAAGGCACGATGGATGGGCGCAAAGTGGTAATCAAGTGGTTGCGCCGCGGAATTCGCGACGAACTCACGTCCGCCATCGAGGTGTGGCGCAACCTCCTGACCTGCTTGCGATGGTGGGGCGTCGATCGTCATTTGCTGGGCTCCGTGGAATCCGTGCTGCACACCATTCCCGCACAAACCGACTTCAAACAAGAGGTGCGCAATCTGCAACAATTTGCACAGCGATGCGCGCACCTCTCTTTTGTGCGCATCCCGCACGTCTACGCCACGGTGACCGACGTTGTTCCGTCGGTCATCGTCATGGAGAAGTTGGAGGGACGAACCTTGCAAGACGTGCGCGACGAAACCGAGCGCCTTGCCTACGGTGAGTTGGTGGTGACATTCGGACTCATCAGCTCCATGGTGTACGGCATCAGCCACGGGGACTTGCACCCCGGCAACATCCTCTTTTGCACCCATCCCGATCGCCCCCACGAGAAAGTGGTCGGCATCATCGACTTCGGCATCGTACAGTACTTGTCGCAGCGCGCGTTGGCAGATTGTTTCAACATCCTCACCGATTTATGTGTCAAGCCACCGCCGCCCGAGGAAATGGCCGAGAACATCCTCCGCAGCCAACTGGTGGTGCGCACGCGTACCCTCACGTCGGCCGAGTGTCTACGCGCGAAAACCATGTTGGTCGACACCTGTCGCGAACTGCAGCGCACCTCCACCTTCTCTCCGGCGCTGTGGATCCACACTCTCCATCGACTGTTGCTCTCCGAAGACCTTGGTATCCAACCCAGCAAAACTGTCGTGCACTTGAACACCATCCTGCTGATGGCGCACGGCACCACCTTGACCCTCTGTGGACCCAACTTCAAATCCGTCCTCACCAAAGTCATGCGTGACCTCTTTGCGCCGGTCATCGATCTCTTTGCCGACGAAAGCGATTCCAACACCAACCCCGACACCAACCCCGACACCAACCCCGACACCAACCTCCACACCTAATCCATGCCGGCGCACACACACACACTTCTTGCATTATCCCGACGATCTTCACATTTGGCACCGGGCGATCTTCACATTTGGCACCGGGCGATCTTCACATTTGGCACCGGGCGATCTTCACATTTGGCACCGGGCGATCTTCACATTTGGCACCGGACATTTATTTGTCGATGACCACGTGGCGACTTAAGTTGTGGATGATGCGATTGTCCATGACGGAGGTGTCTTCGCCGCCAAAGCCACCCATGGCTTCCACGACGAGGCGCTGGTACTGTTCGGAGTGCGGAGAGGAAGAGTCGTTGCAGTCGGGGTAGTTGGTTTTGAACTCGCGGATCAACTGCGCGTTTTTGCACGCGACCTGTTCGATCATTTTGCGCAAGCGCAGCCGCCGCTCATCCTCCTTCTCCCATCGGTTTTGATCCTTCACATACAAGACTTCCCGCTTCTTGTCCGTGCAGTGAATGGGGCGTTGCGTCACATCCAATGCGCGCAAGTTCGAGGTGATGATGTTGGAAATGCCTTGGATGTAACCCAGTCGGCCAACGTTGATTAAGTCCGACAACTGCAGCTGGATGGAGTTGACGAAATCCGTGATGTTCATCGCATCCTTGCATTGCTCGTTCAGAAACACATTCAAGTGGAACGTCTTGCGCGAATAGTCGTTGTACACATGGGTCGTATTGTTGGTGGTGGTGGTCGTTGTCGTGGAGGTGCTGTTCATGGTCGCCGTCACCTGGCGCTGGTGGTGCACGATCTCCAACATCGCTTCTTGCAGCTGCTGCGTCTGTTGATGCTGTTCCAACAAAAAGTGCCGCATTTGCTGGTTCTCGTGGATGATCGTTCGCATCCATTCTTCCTGCGTCCCCGTCCCTGTCGCAAGGTTCGAAATAGCAGCAGCAGAAGACCCTTCGCGCGGCGTTGACGGCGGCGGCGGCAGCACAGTGCATCTGCGACGATGATACCACAACCCATTCCGTGTCTTGTATTGTTTCCGACACAGCTCACAACACCATCCTTCTCTTCCTCCTTCTCCCAATGCCGATGGTGACGGCGGCGGAGACGCAACCGCAGTCCATGTCACCATGGTTTTTGCGCGACGTTGGTGTTTCATCGTCAACAAGTGTTTCTGGTAATCACTCAATCGCACACATCGATAGTCGCAAGCTGCACAAAATCGGTTCGTTGCCGCCGCCGCCGCCGCAACATCTTGCGATGAACTCATTGGTGCAGAAGGAGAAGATGAAGATAGAGAAGAAGATGGAGGACACGAAGGAGTACATGAAGCAGGGGATGCGCGCGGCTGGCACTCCGCCGCTGGTTCACATGCCACGACTGGCGCGGATACTGCTGATGAAACGATTGACGTTTTCGACAAATTCGAAGGAGGATCAACGTCAATTGGTGCTGCGCAAACCACGGACAATGTGTGGGGGAAAGATTCCTGTGGAAAAGACATCCGCGCGCGATGTTCCAACTCTTTCGCTCTTGCTTCTTGCACACTGCGCAGACAATACACTGCGATGCTTCGAATGCGCCAGCGATCCCATCCACCTTGCTCTCGAATGGCATGGTACACCGGCAACTTCGTGCTCATGCGCGCCACTTGCTGCTTGTGATAGGAACGACGCTTCACCAAATTCGTGGTAAATCCAACATGCGACACTGTCACACACGGATCCACGCACACTATTTCGTAGATGATCGTTTGCGAGTAATCCACAGTTCGTTTCGGCATCGCAGAAACACTCAATCTGTCTGTCCGGCGGTGTGGAGGGAGGGAAGGGGGTTCTGTTTAAAACAACACACAAAAACTGCCAACTCGTCCACACCCCCCCCAATTCAATCCGCCAACCCAACATTCTTCATCCAAATAAATGTCCAATCTTTTCTCTCGTTTTTCCTTCACAAATCCACCGTAAATCCTTCAAAGTGGGCTGCGACTTTTTGCGACTTTTTGTTCAAAAAGTGTTCAAAAAAAGGGTCTTCGTCACAACCATGTCAGGATGCAAACATCCGAGCACACCACGAAGCGTGTCGTAGCGCAGGCAATCCGGTCGCGCGACTTTTCTGCGACTTTTTGTTCAAAAAGTGTTCAAAAAATGTCTTATGGACAAACGCTCTCATGTCGCAATTTCACACACAGTTGCCACACGAGAATAAACATTGATGGTCGATGGTTGCGCACACTGGAATTGTGTGTTTTGGGGTGTGCAAATAAATGTCACACCGACAAATGGTGCCAATGCGACATTTGTTCACAAATTCAGGAATGTGACAAAATTTTAGTTTTGTCACATTTTTGTCACATTTTTGTCACATTCGCAAAATGTCCAACTTCCGATCACTCGTTTTCCAACGACCTGCGCCAAAAATGCTTGTGGTGTGCCCCGACACATTGCGTCAATTGTTCACACGATCCATGCTGTCACAGAATGACATTCGTCTGTTTTCCCCATTTTGATTTTTCCCCCGTTTCACCTTTTCGGCGCAGAGAAGGGCCGTAGTGGCAATTTGGACAAAATAAATGTCCATTTTTCAAAAGCAGCCAAACTCCTTGTCGAATTTCCAAATCATTTGTGTTTTTCCTTCACAATTTCCTTCAAATGTCACAATGATTGACGGATTTCCTCCAAATGGAAATGGGGAATGGGGAATGGGGAATGGGGAATGGGGAATGGGTGGAGGAGAGGAAGACGGGGGGATAGACGGAGCTCCGGCGCCGGGTGATAAATCAATCCATTTGCGTGTTTGTTTCGTTTGCATTTCACACTCTTTTGCCATGTTTGCGCCAATACCACTGGTCAATCCACAAGAAGATACCATTCCCACCACGTTCATGCTGAGTGAAAACCACTGTTTGACCATTCCACGGACACAAGCGGAGTGTTTTCGCATCGGCAGCTTCGTTCCTCAATTGCTGATCGCCAACAAGGCATCGCAGCGCCACTTGGCATACGGCGATGGCGTGATGTGGGGAACCATCGTGGCCAACATGGATGCACCGCTTGACGAATTGCGCGCGATCAAACAAAACACCACACTCGCGCGATACACCCGCATAAAACGCAGCATTGAACTCGTGTCACGCATCCTGCATCCATTCATCGCCTTTCGCAACATTGCGCGGTGGATGGACATCTTCGTTCAGCACCGCAACGCGATGGGATTTCGTACAATCCACCGTCTGCTAGAACTGTGCATAGGGTTGCTGCGGGATATGCGCAATGTGAAAACTACATCGACCCCAGAAGAAGTGGAGTCGCTGCGCACCCTCGTGGACGACTGTTGCAAACTGTGTCGCATGATCGGATTTCAGACGGACGAGTGGACGTTAGCGCGACCCTTTCCCGACAATGTGCACTGGCTGGCGCACGAATTGCGGATGCATTGTCCTCATTTTCGCTGGCGCACGGACCATCTCGATCCAATGCACTGTACGAATCGCTTTGCGCGCACGGCGGACAACATGCATCCTGCCGATGACACTGCCGACAACACCAATGTTTCAGCCACTGTATCCGTGCGCGTTGATCCAGTCGCTCCCGCAGTGGTGATGCAGGTGCGCCGCTCGCAACGATTGGCGCACAAACCCGGGGTCTCTTACCACCCTTTCTTTTAACGAAACGGACCCCCGTTTTTTCCAACAATATTTCACTCCCCCTCCCACCTCTTCTCTCCACCTCTTTCACTCGCTGCGCACTCACACACACACACACACACACACAAAACACACCATTTCGCACACCTGTATCCCACTCCGCCTCCGCCTCCGCCCCTACATTTGCAATTGTTTGCCCAGAACACCCTTCACATAATTTTACATTTGCACATAACATTGTTTTTGGTTTGCAGGCTGTTTTTTTTTGTTTGGAAGAGTTGCTTCGTTGTTTCTTGTTTTTGTTGCCATGGAAGTTATGCAAAAGTGCATCGAGGTTGCGGAACCTTCCGAAAAAATGGCATTGAGCGCGGCGTTGGATATCATGATGTCCATGCCCGAAGAGCGGCGCGAACATTTGTTCGCGTTTGTGAATCAGTTGTTTGAACGCAAATTGTTGGCTGGTGTGACTCTCACTGGGGTGGAGATGGACAGTCCCGAATTTGACGAGGAAATGCGCAAATTTAACGAATTGATGTGGATTGCACAATCGGCGATCAAACTGCAGTCCCAATTTCTCCACAGCGACAACAACGACCAACCAGAGCAATTGTCGGAGGACGAGGTGGATGTCCTTCGCCGCACACTCGGCGTCAACCAGCAATCACATCTGAACACACACACTGTGTCGGACGCAAACGCAGAAGCTGAAAAGGAAGCATCAACAAGATGTTGCGCAATGGGCGATGGTGCATGTTGCACCACACCGCTGACCCGCATGTCGCAAATGATGTCGGTCCAAATCAATTTGGAGAGTTGTGTCTGCGCACGTAGCCACCTGCACCACCGTGGTGTGTTTGCCATCAAACCCATCCGACAGCACGAAATTATCACCATTTATCCTACCGATGTGCTCACAGACCAAGCATCGTACAACATGGGCTCCGAAAAGCCCGTACAATACAGCCAGCGATTCCTCGAATGCGTCGCCGAACTGTCCAAGAAGTGCGCAAGCGATCCCAATAGCGAATACAAATTCATGCTACGCGACGTAATGCGCAGCATGGCGCACTATGAAGCCAAAATCGATGATCGCTTCTCTGTGTTTGGCTGTCCCCTGTTTCACCATCACCCCACCTATTTGGGTCACATGTGCAACGATGCCGCAAAACTGTCCACGGATGACATTCGCGCCAAACGGTTGTACGCCAAAATTGCACTGCTGCGATGCAATGCTGGATTGGTGTATCGCAACCACATTCTCTTCGTTGTCGCCACGCGCGACATCGACGAGGGAGACGAAATCCTCATTCCCTACGGCATCGACTACTGGCTCTCTGTCTACCCGCCGCCGCATGCGTCGTTACCCGTAGCCACGGCAGTCAGTGCAGCCGCAACAGCTGTGCAAACAGATCGACCTGCGATGGCCAACATGACCGTGAACGTGAAAGCGGAGAACGATGAGGCAAGCACCACATCAAAAGGAAAGAAACGCAATAAAAAAAAGAAACGCGCAGCATACGAGTTCGCCGGACGTCGAAATCAAGATTCTTGGCAAAGCCTCGCGTTTTGTTAAGTGTGTGAACATGTGTGTGTGTGTGTGTGTGTATGTGCGCGTGTGTAATATGGTTAAATCGACGTTAATACAGTCGAGTGGTTTGTTTTTGATTGCATTCATCGCCTTTCTCTCCATTTATTTACCCCAACACACATCTTTCTTGATCGGCATTATTTTGTTTGCAGCGAATAACAAACCCACACCATTTCGTCATGACGCATCTCCTCTCCGACACGAAATGTCGCATGAATTTGGTGTGCATCTGGTTGGATCGCGCGGGAGTATCTTCGGACTATGTACGCCGCTTTGTCGCAAGCTTCCTCAACTTTGTTCCCCTAAACAGTGACATTCTCCGAGCGTTGGTCAAACGGTGCACTTTTGTGTATTATCGTGGACCAATGCACGACGCACAGCGCAAAGTAAAAGTGTCCGCGGCGATAAAAGCTAGACATGGACAATTCGAAGAGTGGGACACGTCGCTCGTGACGAACATGTCGCATCTCTTCTGCAACATCACATGCTTCACTGGCGATGTGTCGAGATGGAATGTCTCTCGTGTCACGAACATGGATAGCCTCTTCCACAATTGCACGTGCTTCAATGGCAATGTGTCCGGATGGAACACTGCAAATGTCGAGTCGATGTACGGGATGTTTTATCACTGCGCATCGTTCAACCAGCCACTGAACAACTGGAATGTCGCCAAGGTGAAACACTTGGACCATGTGTTGTTTGGTTGCACTCGCTTCAACCAGCCCATTGACACATGGAACACGGCCAGTGCGGTAAGTTTGGAGGGCGCGTTCGCGGGATGCATCGTGTTCAATCAACCGCTGGACACATGGAACGTGTCGCGCGTTACTTGCACCGCCCACATGTTTCGAGGATGTTGGCAATTCAATCAGCCCCTGAATGCGTGGAACATGTCCAATGTGACGTCGGCGAACAACATGTTTTACCATTGCGAGCGGTTTAACCAGCCTCTCGATCGCTGGGACACCTCTCGTGTGCAAGACTTCAGCTACATGTTCGCGCAGTGCACACAGTTCAACCAGCCGTTGCACATGTGGGATGTGTGCAATATGGTCAACGCGGCGGGCATGTTTATGCTGTGTCGATCGTTCAACCAACCGCTGAACAGCTGGCGCGTGGACAAACTGCACAATGCGCGCGACATGTTTTTCAATTGCACGGCGTTGACCCATCCAGTCGATCAGTGGAAGTTGGACCCGCGATGCAACTGCGCGGGCATGTTTCTGAATTGCGTCAGTTTTCCGCGGGAATCACCCAAATCTGCGACACACCTTGCTGCCCTTCCGACCACAAACACCTTTCCACCGGTGGACCCTGGGCTTTTGAATTACAAACTGCAACCCAGCATCCGTGTTACCAAGCAAGGCATCACCGTGTACCATCCTTCGGACAACGAGCACCACGATGATGATGATGATGACGATAACGATGAGGGAGAAGATGAGGAAGAAGATGAGGAAGAAGATGAGCAAGCGAGTCTGTCCGATTGACAGTGGTGCTGTGCAACAAGCGCCGCCCCGCAAATGGTTGCATCTCATTTTTTTTCGGGGGTGGGGCGCTGGATACATTGATACATTAACACTTCTTTCATCTCTCGTTGTCATCTTCTTCCTCATCATCGTTATCGTCATCGTCATCTCCACGTTCATCCTTTCGTTCATCCATTGTTGTTCCATGACCGGATCACGACTCGCCCGGGAAAAAACGACGCACATACCCTATCCAGACATCACCATGCGCGCGCAACTGTTGCGTACATGGCTAGACCGGCGCATGGTGTACGAACATGTTGCAATGCACGTGGAGGACTTTGCGATGTTGTGTGAACCAGTGCACGATCCGTTGACGTTGGTGCGCACATGGTTCGCGTGCAATTCGCCCGACGTGCACGCCGCGTTGCGTTGGCGCCACGGTCCGATCGAAGAATGGGACATGTCCAAGGTGCAATGTTTGCGGTGCGTGTTTTCCTCCGTCGAGACGTTCAATGCAGACATTTCGTACTGGGACACGTCGCGCGTGACGGACATGTCTGGGGTGCTGATGCACTGCCATCGCTTCAATCAACCGATTGGGCGTTGGAACACGTCGGCGGTGGAGAACTTGGCCTGGGCACTGATGGGTTGCACGAACTTCAACCAACCGCTGAACGACTGGGATGTGTCCAGCTGCCGGTATTTCCGGCACTGTTTTTCGTGCTGCGCGAAGTTCAATCAGCCGCTGGATCGATGGAGCACGGCGCGCATGGAAGAGGTGCAGTGCATGTTTGAGCAGTGCCACAACTTCAACCAGAACCTCAATCTGTGGAACGTGAGCAATGTGCGCGACATGGACAGAATGTTCATTGGCTGCTGTGAATTCAACCAACCCCTGGACGAGTGGAATGTTGCGCGCACGTCCACCTTCTATTACATGTTCGATGGGTGTACCTCCTTCAACCAACCGCTGGACCGGTGGGATGTGCGCAATCTGCATTGCGCCGTCAAGATGTTCGGTCGATGCAGATCCTTCAACCAACCGCTGAGCTCTTGGCGATTTCGTGCGCGAAGCATTGCGCGCTGCTTCGAAGGGTGCCGGTCCTTCAACCAACCCGACACGCACCGCGCGTGGATGGAGCACAATTTCAAGTGCTGCGAATTGCTGTATTACAGAATAGTGTTCAACGACGAAATGCAAAACATTGTCGATCCCGAAACGATGGTTCGGCGACGATGGCAAAGGCGCGCACAAATTGCCGCTGAAGTTCACGAAGAGGAGGAAGAACAAGTTGAGGAGGAAGTAGAAGCAGCAGAGGAGGAAGAAGCGGTGGAGGAAGAAGAAGTAGCAGAGGAAGTAGAAGCAGCAGAGGAGGAAGAAGCGGTGGAGGAAGAAGAAGTAGCAGAGGAACAAGCAGATGAACAAGTAGAAGAATCAGCAATCGTTGTAAGGTGTTGGCGTTTAGCTCCGGATTTTAGTCGATGTTACATGTCTTGACAATGCTGTGTAACTTATTAATTGCAATAAACGCGTTTATTTATATACACATGTTTTTTGTTTGAAAAAAAAAGGTCAACATGTTGGAAGGTCAACAGTTGCCGAAGAAAGATTCGAATACTGCGCGCATGACCGACATCCAACTGGCGACGGTGTTTTGCTCTTCCAGTTGCATGGCGATGCGAACATCGGGTACGCGGTCTAACAGAACCGCGGAACGTGTGTCCTCTTTGTCCTCTTTGTTCTCTTCGTCCGTCGTCCATCCGTTGTGCAATTCGATCCACTGCGCGAGCCGCACCACGACATCGTCCCACTTCATGCGCGCAATTGATCTATCTTGTGGCGGAAACATGAAATGCCAGCATGGGGGCACGGGTCGCGCGAACGGATCGGCGGAGGATGTCGCGTTTGCCTTGACCATGCTTTGCAAGGTGCGCTGGGTTTGCGCCTGTTTCTTCTGTTTGGAGGCCGCTGCGGACAATCGTTTCGCGGGCGGCAAGGATGGGTTGGTGGTCGACGCCAGTGAGCGCTTGGAAGACGCGGACATGGTGGAGGATTCAGATGCGGAGTCATGTGTGGATGTGTCATCGCCAAAGGACACGTCGCGCAAAGTGGTGTGATTGTTTTCGTGCTTGTTCTTGGAATTGGCGGCGGCGGCGTTGGCGCAGCGTCGCCCTTTCTTTCCAGCCTCGTTGTCGTCGATGCACAGCTGTAAGTTGACGATCATGATAACAAATAATTACGATGTTGACGAATGATGGCGGATGATCAAATCGACAAGTGACTTTGTTTATGTCCCTTTGTTTATGTCTTTCGCGCGCGCAACACCCAAAAAAAACATCAATCGAATCGCGGAAACACACAAACCCAACATGTTCCAATCGCGGCGCGAAGGCGGCGGCGCAATCTCTTTGTCACTCTTTGTCACTCTTTGTCACTCTTCGCATTGCACGGCAAAATGTGTCACGTGGCAAAATGTGTCACATCGGTCACGCAATGGTTCGTTGCATGTTGCGGCGCCGGGAAACAAATGCGATACGATGGCGGCGGCGCGCACTCATTCGCGGTCCTCCACGGGAGGTGGGTTGGCGTCTGGTTTGTCCTCGATGACGATGAGTCCGAGTGGATCCTTTGTTGCCCCTGCGTTTGCCGCCGCCAAACCATCCCCCGAACCACCCTTTCTTTGCTGGCGCAGCTGCTGCCGCGGATGGATTTGCCGCGGTACCGTCTGATTCGCCATTTTTCTTGTAGTTGTCGTTGTCGTTGTCGTTTGTGGTTGAGTTGGATTCATTCAAGGCATCGTATTCCTCTGCGGTGGCTTCGCGCTCCACCACCGCGCCTTGTTTATCCGGCGTTGCCCCTTGTTGTTCAGGGACACTATCGTCGTCGTCGGCGCTTCCTCCACGTTGTTTACGACGTTGTTTCGCAGAGTGGGGTTGTCGGCGCTTGCGCATCATGTTGCGACAAATGAGACAAGTGCAATCCTCCTTGTGTCCGTTTTCTTTGGAAGAAGAAGAGGATGAAGATGAACGCCCTTTCGCACCGCCGCCCCCCGAAGCCGCAGCCGCCGTCGATCGGGGAGTGTACCCGCCGCGCTTTGCCTTGTTGCGAATGTTCTGGCAAATGTGACAATGGCACGTGAGTTTGTGTCCATTCTTTTGCCGCGCATCGTGTTCCCCCACAGCCGGCATGATTTACTTCTTCGTGTTCTTTGTCTTCTTTGTCTTCTTTGTCCACTTGGTGCTGAGTGTTTCGCCTGATGTATTGGACCAAGAAAAAAAGCGGTTCCGCATTCCCCTCACGCACACCCTGCGCACCCCTTTTTTTGTAACCACCCCCACCCTTCTCACAGTCCTCTCACAGTCCTCTCACCCTTTCGTGTTTCGCATAATTTTTCAACTTGTGTGTTTTTTTTTTGGGTCGCGAAAGAAGGAATATTGTGTCGAGTCATGATCTCATCCAATTTGCCTTCTCCGTCACCAACACTGTTACCACCGCGGAAAGTATCGCCGGTGGTCCAGAGGATGCGATTGATGCGTCTGCATTTGTCGGAGACTTGCGCAATTCCGATGTCGCTGTGTCGAATGGTGGAAGAATATGTCCGATATTTGCCGATGCCAAACAACATGATTTGTGATTTTGCACGCCAGCACTTGGTCTTGGTTCTGCATGGAAGCCCTCAGTTCCCGTTTTCATACTTGTCGTTAGCGCGATTCAAGTGGAATGTGCACGAACAAGCCATCTATGGTCCCATTGAAGAGTGGGACACTTCAACTGTCACAAACATGCGCTCAGTGTTCGTGATTCCTCATGTCCGAGTACGATATTCTCAGTTCAATGCCGACATATCGCACTGGGACGTGTCGAACGTCGAAGACATGTCCTACATGTTTGATGGAGTTCTGACATTCAACCAATCCCTGTCGTCGTGGAACACAAGTCGAGTCACCAACATGGCCGGAATGTTCAACGGTTGTGAATGCTTCAATGGCGACATTTCGACGTGGGATGTCTCGCAAGTGACCAACATGCGTTCAATGTTCAGCGACGCCATCAGTTTTAACCGCGACCTTTCTCGCTGGAAAACATGCAAATTGACCACAACCGCGAACATGTTTTTCAACGCGCAATCGTTCAATCAGCCATTGCATTCGTGGGACTTGTCTCGTGTCACAGCGATGTCCCGCATGTTTTCGCACGCGAAATGCTTTAATCAAAATATCAGTTCGTGGAACACGTCCAATGTATTGGAAATGGACAGAATGTTTGCGAACGCTGCTGCGTTCAATCAACCACTTGACGAGTGGAATGTCACGAAGGTGCAGACGATCGCGTGCATGTTCGTGGACGCGGTGTCCTTCAACCAGCCGCTGGACAAATGGACAAATTTGCATCTGTATGCTAATGTGTGTTGTATGTTCCAGAATGCACGCTCGTTCAATCAGTCGGTGCGATGGATATTTCCGCACCTGTGCGCAACCAGATATTCACCATTTGAAATTTTTTGCGAGACAACTGCCTTGCAACACGGCCCGCATTTTGCAACGGTCATCCGTCTGTGCAATCGACATTCGTGGATGTGGAACAAAGCGGGGACATTGGAATTGTTCTTCAAAACAGGTTTACACAGACGGTTTCCAAAGCACGAACAAGTTATTCGAACCATATCATCAATTGTTATAAACAACTTCAAGATCGACAAAATGGCTGACCTGAAACAGCTATGCGAAGCAAATGGAATTGTGTTGCGCGAAGAATCTATTCCCACGCCGTACGCCACCGACAGCGAAGATGAAGATGACGAGGAAGAAGACGAAGATGTTGACGACGAAGATGTTGACGACGAAGATGTTGGCGACGAAGATGTTGACGACGAAGATGTTGACGACGAAGATGTTGACGACGAAGATGACTACGAAGATGATGAGGAAGATGATGAGGACAAAGTGAATGAGGACGAAGATGTCGACGAGGAAGAAGTAAATGAAGTTGATTTGGAGTTGGTGGCGCAAATGTTCATATTGGTTGCGTTCATAAAACGCAACGACTCTGCGTCTGACGCCTTGCCTCCCGATGCACGAACTATCTTTGATTTCCCTTCGACGTGGGGCAAAACTGCGGACGTTTGCAAAAGACTGACCAACGACATTTTTGTCGACTTGTTCTTGGAGGCGGAAAACATGGACTACTTACCCAGACGGTTATCTCCGTTCTTTGCACTTCGATTGTAGGTTCTGTTGTCGACAACCATGTAACCATTAATCAAAGTAACTCTGACTCGTTTTTTGTTTATTTGTTCAAATGATTGTTCCTCGTGGTTTTTCGAAGCGTTCTGTCACGCGTCAACTCATGTGGTCATGGTTAAACGCGCGAGCAGACGTGCACGATGCCTTGTGTGATTTGATCGACGCATTTCTGCGGTGGTTGCCGGTGCCCCCCGATCTCATCCGAGAATTGGTGTGCAAATACGAAGTGGAAGTGTATCCTTACGGTCGCATCGAAGAATGGGACACCTCGCAAATAACAGACATGAGTAACTTGTTTCGCAGCTCTTGGTGGAAGTTCAACAAAGACATATCACGGTGGGACGTTTCCAATGTCACGACAATGTGCAACATGTTCGTTGGAACCAACATCAATCAATCGCTGTCTCGATGGAATACGTCCAGCGTGGTCACGATGGAAA
>JACCDX010007677.1_pt1 | contig 49597 bp, 39 predicted proteins | sample 7449681 | NCBI WGS metagenome assembly JACCDX01 (sample SAMN15323450, study PRJNA562643) | freshwater metagenome | isolation source: river surface water | place: USA:Blue River Watershed | collected 2017-08-18
TATTAAAAATTAATATTTATTTATTATATATACAAATATACAGTTTTAAAAATAAAAAGTCAATATTTTTACAAAAAAAAAATAAAAATAATTTTTTATTTATCCATAATTAACAGTTTAAGCAGCTTTTCCTTTCAATTTTCCGTAATTTAATTGTTTTATTGTTTGAATTTGTATTGATTTCCTAAGTTCTCGTTGAAGCATTTCATCTTTTGAGATATCAATATCAAAAGATTTATTTCCCTGGATTTCTAATTTTATAGTTCCGTTTATAGATAACTCATTAAATTCGTGTTTCATAGTGGTAGTACCACCACCACCTACAGAATTAGAATATTTATTAATAGCACCATCTCTTTTAATTGCTAATACATCGTCTCTAGTATCAATAGGTGTTATTTTTCCATTTTGAACTATACCCCTAGTCTTTAACACATCATTTAACATCATATTAGCACCCAATGACGGATTTAACGCTGTACCCACCATATTTTTAGTGTTAAAAGAGGCATTATTTATTTTTTTATTTTTATTACCATTAAAAAAACCATCTTTAACTGGTGAGTTAAATATTGCATCTTTAACTGGTGCATTAAATATAGCATCATTAGCTGGTTCACTAATAAATTCATCATATAACCCCATACCTAAACCACCAATACCACCAATTATTGCACCTGGAACTGCACCAATACCAGCACCCAATGAACCAATACCAGCACCAGCAGCTGCACCAACACCAGTTGTAGTGAATATTCTACCTAATTTTTTACCCCAATTATCAGACCATGTATCTGTTTTTTTCTTTTCACCAACAACTGCATCATATCCTTTACCACCAAGCCAACCAGCAAAAACACCACCTACAGCTGGTAAAGCATAACCTAGAAATTTTGAGGCTAATTGAGGTATCATTTGTTGTAGACCACCAGCTCCCATGTTAAAACCTTGAGACAATGCTATACCATTCAGAACCCATTTTGCTGTATCCCATATCCCTCCTATTATACTAAAAGCACCAGAAATTAACGGTATTGCTTTAGATAACGCCAAAACAGTAAGTGATAATTTAGGGTTTTCCAATATAAAATTACCAATACTATTAACAAAACCACCAACCGTCTCAGCAAATTGTTCTATATATTGTCCCCATTTTTCAGTTTCAAGTTTTTCAACAAATTTATTAATACCTTTAATTAAACCGTTATTTGGGTCAGAAAGTTTTTCAATTAAAGGCATTAAACTTATTTTTAATTGGTCAACAAGATACGTTAATTTTTCATCAAATGTTTTGGAATCTTCAGCACGTTGTTTCATATTTTGCTGCTCTTGCATTTGACTTTTTATAATTTGTTTATCTTGTTCATTTAAAGTCTTTAATAATTTAGGTTGACCATTAATAACAATTTCACCTTGTCCATCTTTTAACGTTGATTTACTAGTTATATAATCCAACATTTGTTTATCTTCATCACTAGCACCTATAGTAAACCCTAATTCGGTTTTAAATTGTTGAGATTTTCTTAAATTCATACCCATGGTAACCAAATCATCATAAGCTAAATTTGTTTTTTCAGCAATAATTTTTAATTTATGCATACCTTCAGCTGTCATTTCAAATTCTTTACTAGTATTATTAAAACTAATACTTTCTGATGCTGCTGCTGCGATTTCTTCAGTTAATCCTTTCATATCGTTTCTAGCCATATACATCAAATGAAATGTATCACCTAATTGCGCCCATGCTCCACCCATAACATTTAATTGAGCTGACGTTTCAACAGCACCTTCAACATTCCAAAGTTTGTCAGCAAAAGCCGATGTTGATTTCATATCAACACCTAATTTAGTTGTTAATTCAGCCATTTGAGCTAAACCTTTAGCACCTTGTTTAAAATGATATCTGTTTAACATTTTAAAGTTAGTACTAATGTTTTTCATTACTTTAGTAGCATTAACACCCATTTTATGTGAACTATCTAAAGTTTGATTTACAAATTCAGCTGTTTTTTCAGCCGAATAACCTTGCAAATCCATATCAGCAGCCATTTGAGCAGAACCTTCAGCACCTAAACCAGTCATTTGAGACATTTCAGCTAAACCTTTTAAACCTTCTTTAGAAAGAACTACTGACCTACCTAAATTATCACTATATGCTTGTTGTAATTCCGCTACACCTTTTAAATTAACACCAATCATTGTTGTTTCTTTAGCTGCGGCTTTTAAACCATTTCTAAAACCAACACTTTCTTTTGACAAAACACCCATCGATAAAGCAGACATTTTTATTGCCTTATCAAATTCAAAAAGACCTAACCCTCTTATTTTACCATAAGCTTGTTGTATTTTGCCTGGTAAACCTACTATCATATCACTTACACCTTTAAATGCTTTACCAGCTGACATAGCAGCAACATTAGCTTCTTTAGCGGCAGACTTATAGATGTCAGCTTGTTTTGACAATACATCATTTTGTTTTTTTAAAATTTTTAACTTTTCTACTTCAGCGGCTAATTCTTCAGCAGATAATTTTAAAGTTCCAGCTTTTACAGCTTTTAACTTTTTTTCTACTTCTTCTTGTATTTTTACGTTTCTATTTAAAGTTTCTTGTATAGCATGTGCTTCTTTAACGGCTTTAATGTATTCATCATAACCGCTATTCATCCGCTCTCTTAATTGAGCTTCTTTTTCAATTAACCTAAGTGCTTCTTCAGCATCTATCTGAGCTTGTGTCTTTTTTGCCATGTTTTACTATTTTAATTTTTATTTTCAGCGTTATAACCATCAGATTTAATAAAACGTATTTTAACATCTTCTAAAGGTTTGCTTTTTTTTATTATTATTTTTTTTGGGTCTTTTTCTGAAGTTACTTTATAAAGCTTAATGACATCACAAATATAAACATTAGGCGTTTTTGTTTTTTCTTTAACCATTATTTGAAAATTATCTTTATTTACTAATTTTAAATCATAATCTGATTTTGTAGCATCTGAATCATCAAAACCCTTATAATAAACATAGTTTTCATTCTCATCAACTTCGTTTTTTAATCTAAACACTTCCCTATTACCGTTTATATCATAAGGTATTTCAATTAAACTTAATGGTTCAAAATAAATAATACCTCTTTCTTTAAAACCATCACCTAATTTTTTACTAATTTTATCTTTTACATATGTGTCAATTAAACCTTTAACAACCAAATAACCAGTACCTTTAGGTTTTTTACCTGTTAATTCGGCTTTAAATGATTGCCAAAAACTAGGTTTTTTGTAAAATGCATTTCTTAATTGAGTGTCTCCAGTAAGAATATCAAATATTTTTTTATCATCTAAATCATCCTCTGTATTTTCTTTTTCGTCTTCATTATCTTCTTCGTCTTTTGAATCTTCTGGATTAGTTACATTAACATTTTTAACATTTTTAATTTTTTCTTCTTTTTTTTCAACATTACCGTCTTTTGTCTCATAAGTAATAACGTTTAAATTTAATAATCCATTTTCAGTAACTTCTATATTTTTTTCATCAAATAAAATATCAACACTACTAATATTAGGATTACCTATAGCTTCTTTAGTTTTTTCAGAAAATTCAAAATTAGCAAAATCGTTAGTTTTAGTAATAAAGTCTAAAACTAACGTTCCAACTTTACCTTCAGTCTCTAATGAAATTGAATCGCCTTCACTCAACGTAGAAATTGTTTCAATGAATCTGGATTTTCTTTTTTTATTTTCTTCACTATTAGGGTCATAATTTGTTCCATCTATTACTTTTCCATCTCTAAAAACATCTATCTGTTCAATATCTTTTAATGTCCATTTCGCCCAAGTTTTAAATTGTGGTGGGTTTTCTTCTTTTTGTTTTTCACTTGCTAAATTTAATTCTAATTTATTATCATTAAATGAATTAAAAGTTAAAAAAGCTCTTCTATCAAAATAATCACTATTTTTATCACTAACATCCATTAAAATCTGACCATTAGTATTATCAACAACTACAAAATTTAATTTTTTACCTTGTGTAGTAATCGTAATGATATCACCATCTTGTATGACGTTTTTTGCCATAACATCAAATTTCGATTCTAATATAAAAAATTTTATTTTTTTATACTGTTCTTCAGTTATAATTAGTTTTTTATTCATATAAAGTCTTTAGCTATAAATATATAATAAAACAAAAATACCCACTTTAATTGTGGGTATTTAATTATGTTGTTGGTATTTCACCAGATTTCATTTTATTTTTAAGAGCATCACCAGATATTCTTGTTGACCTACTACCTTTAGAATTACCATTCTTAGATTTCATTTCTTCTCTTAATTTTTCGTTTGCTTCTTCCCTTTCTCTAGCTTCTCTACTTAACATACTTAAAAAAAATCGTCTTTCGTATGTTGGCATCATTAAAACATCAGAATAAGTAACACCTTTTAAATACTGAGTACAAATATAAATTTCTTCTAATAATGGCACTTTATAATCAGAAGTTAGGCCAAAAAAACTTGACGTTAAGAGGAAGAAAGCTCTTAATCGACCCACCTCCAGGAGTCGTAACATCTATTTCTAAGTCGATACCACTTTCTATTTTGTCAATATATTCATTTAAAGCTTTTGCATCAGCTATTCTCATAGAATTAGCAAAGCTTTTAATAATATTTTTATCTCTATTACCATTAACTTCAACCAACTGTCTTTCCATTCTATATGTTGTTGTATTATTTACTGGTATTTTATTTTCTTTATCTTTTTTTATAGCATCTTCAATTTCTTCTACATCACCACAAGTTAAAAATTTAAATTTTACATCAATTTTTGTTACAGGTAATTTAAAATAAAAATAACCTTCAGAATCTGGTTCGGCACCTAATTCTATCGTTTTTAAATCATTTAAATTTATTTCAGTGTCAAATGGTTCATTTATTTCATCTAACATTGTTACTGGATACATTTCACCATAAGCTGTTGCTCTTAACCATAACATAATAGCATTTCTATCACCAATAGTTAAGTCTTTATATCTTAAATCTGGTTCTAAAATTTTTCTATTCATTAAAATTTCCAAAAATTCACCACTCTGTAATAAATTAGGACTAGTTAAAATATTCTCATCAGCAGTTGTCATATAAGCAACCTTAATACTTTGTTTTTTGTTTTTATAAACTTTACCTTTTGACGGTAATGGTATAACATCAAAAGGTGCATTATAATTAGGTTGACTCAATTCTATAATGTATGGGTCAATATTTGATGGATTTTGACCATAATTTTCATTATTATTATTTACTGGAGGCTTAGACGGTGGTGCTGGTGGTACATAATTATTATTATAATTATTATAATTATAATTATTTTGACCACTTTGTTGATTTTGATTCATATTAACATTATCATTATTTGGTGTGTATAACCCATTATTTGTTACTGGATTTTGATTATTTCTAGCAGAAGCTTGATTAGCTTGTTGTTGATATTTTTGTATATTTTGCTCATTATATTTTAATTGCTCGTCACGAAGTCTCATTTGTTCTTCATTTCTATTTTGATTTGAATTTTGAACAACCACTCTATTATTTTGTTTTTCAGCTAATGAAGGGTCTTGAACAACACCAATTGATTCTCTTTGTAACATTTGTTGTTGAGTTCTTAATTTCATCATTTCAACAGCGTTTGAATGACCATTAACATTATAGTTTTCTGGTAATTGTTCAGCGTTAACTGGTACTGATTTTGATTGCTCATAAATGTAATTTGTAACTTCTTTTTTTTCAGATTCAAATTGTGCTAATTTTTGGTCTTCAGTAAGAAATGTAGTATTAGTATCTTCTTTTTTAGGAAATACATTTGGTTTTTTTTCCATATTAAAACTTATTTTATAATGTTATAACTTTAAAAATAAATATATATAAATAACTTTTTTTGTAAATAGAAATACAATAAAATAAAAAAACCACTCTTTTGAGTGGTTTTCTTTATTAAATATTTTTATAAGTACTTGAAAATCAAACAGTTCTTAGAATAATAATATTGCTCTATCAAAACGCAATGTTGCAGTAATTTCAGCAATACCGTCATCATCCATACTTAAATCACCAAAAGATACATTCGTTAACATGGTACCATCTAATAACCATTTTTCAACAACTACACCAGTCGGGTCAAGCAATTCAAGTTCAACTGGACGTTTATAACCAGCTGCATAACCTTGACGACCTGTTATTGATTCTGAATGTAAACGAACCCATTCCATAATCGCTTGTGAAGCAGATGGACCAATTGGGTCACGGAAAGTTACATCTATTGATTCCCAATTAAATCTACCGATTACCCATGTAGACGTATTAAGAAATGGAATCTCAACTTCATTCTGTGTTATTGAAGGTCTTGATGCAGAAGATAACCACCATTGTTGAATACCTAAATCTGCTGGGAATGTAATTAACCAACGATTCTTTTTCTTAGGCTCGTAAGGTAGGGGCATTTTCATTAGTAAATCAGCCATAATCTATTTGTTTTTTTTAATTTGTTCTTATTTATATATAAATATTATAAGATTTATTTTTTTCTTATTAAAAATGTATTTTCTTTAATTATAAATATAATAAAATATCAAAATAATTTCTTTTTATTAAAAATTTATAAAATTATTAAATATTTTTTTGATTTATTAAAAAATTATTATTACATTTGAGGTATGAAAAAATTACTAATAATTATCGGTTTATTGTCAAACTCTTTGTTTGCTCAAGATATTGAAATGCTTAAATATATAAGCATTTACAGAAAACATTTTAACAAAAAATCTTTAGTTTTTTCAAAAGATTTATCAAAAATATCTATTGAACAAACACAAAAAATAATCGCTGATGACAGCTTGAGTCATTCACATAAAGCATCTGAAATTGCTGTTATGGGTAAAAATTTACCATCTACTGCGGATAGTAAATTAAATTTTATGATTTTTGTTGAAAAAATTATGGGGATAAAATACGAAGAACCAAAAACTGATGAAGATGCAATTAAACACGTAAAATTATATTGTCTTTATTTGTTTGATAAATCACCCGAACATAAAAATATTTTGTTGGGTGATTACACAAACGTTGGTTTTGAAATTATTACAAATAATATTAAATATAAATCTAACGAATTTATCGTAAACGGTCAAGTAGTTAAATTTAAAAATATAAAAAGTCACTACGTTGTTGAATTTTATTTTGTTGCTAATTTTAATTAAAAAGTAAAACAGTTAGCAACACCACTTTTATCTTTTTTAATGTTACATTTGAATTGTTTATGTTTAAAACTAGGTTTTTTCCCACCTATTTTTACAGTACCTTTACTACCTTCATACATTTTAACTAATTCAAATCTCATTTTTTTAATTATTTTATCTGGTATTGGTTCTGGGTCTTCAGATTTTAAATTAAATTTAGCAACAATTTTTAATTTAACATATCTTTTTTCCGCTGTCGCAGCTTTAAGTTCTTTTAACTTAACTTCATCTTTAGCGTCATCTGCACGTTTAAATTCTTCAGCACTAACAATATCAGAACCGTTATCTGGTATTTCTCTAGTTGTTATTTTAGCACTACCCACTAATTCAGAAACAATTTCATTAACACTATTACTTCTTAAATTAGCCAACTTTATATTCCCAGTTTTGTCTTGTTTACTTATAAAACTAGGCATACGTTGAGCATCTGTTGACGATTCAATTTCAACACCTATTATTTCACCACCTTGTGATTTTACTGAATCTATTGCGTCCTTAATTGCTTGTCTACCATCGTTTGTTAAATTATAACCACCAGTATCAAATAGATTTTTCATATTCCCAAATTCAAAATCAACAGTATCTTGAATTGTTACTATTTTTTGTGGTTTATTGCTTTTAATAGTATCTTGTGAAATATCTGCTGATTTTACTGCATAACCTTGTTTTAATCTACTTTCTAAAGATTTTAAATTATTAACTGTAACAACATTTAATTTTACACCTAATTTTTCTTTATCAGACAAATCATTGAAATTATTTACGATTTCATCAGCATTTTTAGCTAACATAGCTGAAGGGTCTTTCATACCCTTTTCCTTCATTAAATTAACCAATTCTTCAGTTTTTGATTTATCTTCTAATGTTGCTTCAATTTGATTCATAACATTAGCATCACTTAAAGCTTTTTTTGCTGTTAAATCATTTTGACCACTCAAATTAACACCCATAAGCATAGATATACCTAAAACTATTTCTTTCCATCCCTCATCTAATCTTTCAATATTTTCATTAATACTTTCAGTTAAAACATTAGTTTGATTGTTTAATATTCTTTTTTGTTCTGCCAATAATAAGGCGTTATATTGTCCTTTAGTTATTTTAATTTTCATAGTGTTTCTTTTATACATAAATATATTCATAAAACAAAAAAACCCTCAATTGAGGGTTTTAATGTTTTATTTTTAGTTATGATTAGATATTGTCGAATGACGCACCTGTATTCATAATTACGAACTCTAATTGAATGAATTCTAACGCTCTTGTTGGTTTCAAGAATATTTGACCAGTCAATTGGTTTCTGTCGATTTCTTCTGGGTCATTTGAAAGAACAACACGGAAATCAGTTAAACCTCTTTGAGCTCTAATGTTATCTAAGATTGGGTTAACCAATGCTAAGAATTGATTTCTTACAACGTTATCATTTTGTTCGAATAACAATCTGATAGCAACAGCAGAAATAAGTTTTCTAGCTTGTAACAATAATCTTCTTACATTTATTCTGTTAAGAGCAGAATCTTTAACTTGAAGAGTTTTATTACCCCAAATTTTGATACCATCAGTTGTGAAAGTAGCGATTGGATTAATTCTGTTTTCGTATAACACATCTCTTTCAGAAAGAGTAAGTTTTTTACGAGCTTGAATTGCATCTACGTCACCTCTTTGGATACCAGCAACTGCGAACCAAGGGAAAGCAATATTATCTGTTAACGCAATGTTTCTTACAACGTCTCTTGTTGGAGGCATGAATAAATAAACATTATTTTCAGTATCATTTACTTGAATCCATGGCCAGTAAGTACAAGAATAATTACTATCATACATTCCATCTAAGAAATCAGTAACATCTTCAACAGTCATTACATCACCACCACCATCAACATCTGGAGTTGTCATGATATACAATGAATCAGCTCTATCTTGTTCAACCATATCGATAGTTGCTTCAACTAAATTTCCATTATCCATGTTATCAATACCAGGTGTAGCAAAAACATTAATATTAACTGCTTCTGGGTTTTTGAATGTCCAAATAGCTTCTAAGTAAGCATAGTAATCAGAGTTAATACCTCTATCACCATTAGAAAGGGTTCTATTAGCGAAAGCACCAGATTCTAAACCTTTAGAACCTAAAGTTCCATTGATTAAGAAACTATCTAAATTACTTCTTCTAGTTCTATAAATATCCCATCCATCGAAACCACCGTAAGGTGCAAATGTAAATTTACGAGAGTATATTTTTTCATAATCAGTATTCAATACACCAGTTTCAGTTCTAAATTGAGCGTTACCAGTATCGAATAAAAATACTGGAGAATATGTACCACCTGTAGAATTTATAGTAATTGTAACATTATCAATTGTTGCACCAGTAGCTGCAATATCCATATGGAAACCATTAGTTAAACCAGTCCAAATGTTAGGGCTAGATGTTTGAGGTACACCTTTATAATCAAAGAAATCAGAATCAATACCTACAGTTTCAGACAAACCTAAATAGAATTTACGTTTATTATCAAATGCACTATAAGAAGTCTTATAAGTTAATTTAGGTGTAACAACACTAGTATTACTATTTAATTGATAATTTCTAATAGGGAAACCAATAAAACCAGCTGGAAATGCATCAGATGTATCTGAACTGTCATCCATTTCAACTAATACAAATGAAGATTTAGAAGGGTATAATCCATCTAACGTACCAATTCTTCTACCAATATAATTGTTAGATGTTGGGTCCATAGAACATTTAGAGAATGATTCTAATATATTAGGTTGAGCATCAGTATCATAATACGCTCTAATTACAACATCAAATTCTTTTGTATCTAATTTAATGTTTCTAATTGAAATTTTAAATTGCTCATTAGCTGCGTTACCATCAGAAATAGTCCAGAATCTGAATAATCTTAATACTTTAGAACCACGTAATTCTGATACAACATAAGGAGTAACAGCTGGTTGGTATTCTTTTAAATAATCAGAATATTGATTAGCATAATTAATAACTGTTTGTTTAACACCTCTAATTTTACCTTCAGTATTAAAATCTTCAAACATATTATTGAAAAATTCTTCAGCAAATATAGCTGTATTACCATCTGGTACATTTCTACCTAATACTCTAGGTAAATAATTTTTCTTAGTTTTATCTAAAGACATATTGTAATTAAAAGAACCTTGTGTTCTAGAAACACCAGTTAATGCAAAATCACCTAATGCATCTGTAATTGAATCAGTAACAGTTGAATCAAACCCTAAACCAGTAGCACCAGTAACTTCAAATGATGGGAACTGTGTATCTAAATCAATACCACCTCTAGAACGTAATAATGCAACTAATACGTTTTCAACATCTGAATAACCAGAACCAGTATAATAAGTAGTAACACCACTAGTTGTACCTGTTATTACAGAACCTACTGTTCCTTTAGCTGTTGTATATAATGTTGTACTAACACCAGTAAATACATTACCTGATTTTAAATAAGTTGCTGGTATAATAGTCGTACTACCAACAGAACCAACAGAAATTGTTGCTAATTCACCTGTTAATAAATCATCATTAATAAGTGATTGTATTAACGGGTCAGAACTTACTAATGTAATATTTGTATTTCCAGTTGTTGCTGTAAAACTAACTAAGCTAGTATAAGTTATTGATGAACCTGTTGTTACACTTGATTCATCTAAATTAGCATCTAATGCAATACCCCATGCTTTACCAGCGTCATAACCAGAAAGACCTAAAACTCTAGTTACGAATAATTGATTTGATTGTGATAAATATGATTTAGCTATATAAGGTAACTCATATTTTGGTGCACCAGTATCTTTAATTTTAGTAGCGTTTTGACCACCAAAAAAAGACTGAAATTCACCATAGTTACTTACAAATATAGGTTGAAAGGCTGGACCAATTGTTGTCTCACCAACTAAACCTAATGTTGTAACACCCACTTGACGTGTTATAAATGTTAAGTCTTTTTCGGATGTATAAACCCCAGGACTTACGAATACTTTTGTTGCCATGTTTTGTTTTTTTGTTTTTTGTTATTTACTTTATCGTTTTCTTTATTATAAATATTAGGTTTTTTTCAAAAGTAAGTCCAAAGAAAAAGATATCTTTATTTTAGTATGAATTTTATCATACTTTTATCATACTTATTAAATAAAATACTATGAAACGAGATAAAAACTTAAAAATAACACCAAAAACACATGAAATACTTAAAAAGTATTGTGAAGATAATGGGTTAAAAATGTTTGCATTTGTAGAAAAACTTATACGTGATAAGTGTCAACCAAAAAAAGGGTTATATGACGAAGATTAAGTTATATACAACTTATTATTACAATACCATCACCACCACGACCACCTTTACCAGCAATAGGAAAAGTCCCAGAACTTATTTGAAAGTTTGAGCCACCACCACCACCACCAGAACCATAAGCACCATTTCCACCGTTACCACCGTTACCAACAGCACCAGCAGTACTAGAACCAGAAGCCCCACCACCCCCACCAGTAAATAATGTTGGATTTTTAGATAACATGTTAGACGATGGTAAATTTGAAATATAACCATTACTACCGTTTGATTTTGTAGTTGCAGTAGCTGTAGATGTTGTACCAGTAATGTTAGTAATACTAATTGTAGAATTACCACCACTTACAGTTGTTATAAAACCACTCCCAATTATAGAGCCACCATTAAATGTTGAAGCCCCACCAGCACCACTAGCCCCACCTCCACCAGCACCACCTGTAGTTAAACTAGATATAGTAACATTGGTAGCTGCATTACTACCATTACCACTAGCACTACCAGCTTGACCAGCAACTGAATTAACAATACCTAAATTAGCAAAAACAGTTGTAGCAAAAGAAAAAACACTACCACCAGCTCCACCAGCAGTTGTACTAGTATTACTACCAGCACTACCACCATTAGGAACAACAGCACCACTAGCTAATAATATATTTGAAGCTGATGAACTATTAGTTATTGAAATATACGATAACGTACCAGAACTCCCAACAACACCATTCAGTGTTCCAATAACACCCCCAGCACCCCCAGCACCCCCAGCACCAACTTGTATATATAATGTATCTGGTAAAACATAACATGGAAACAAACCTGTAGTTACAGAAGAAGAACCGCCACCGCCTCCACCACTACTGTTTTCTGAACCTTGATTTAATCTGGCTCCACCTCCACCAGCTCCACCTCCAATAACAGTAAAATGAACTAAATTACAACCAATAGGTTTTGACCATATCTGCCATTGATTTGTTGCACCAGAAGCTGTTGTATAAAATACTTGAGTTTTTAAATTATTATTTGGTATATTAAATGTATCAATCATTTTTTATTTATTTATATACATGTTATTATTACAATACCATCACCGCCCCTACCACCAATACCACCACCATTACTCACAAAACCAGCACCACCACCACCACCACCAGAACCATAAGCACCGTTTCCACCTTTACCACCAAGATTACCAGCTCCACCTCCAGCACCTCCAGTAGAAATAAACGGATGTTTGTTAGATAAATTAAAAGATGGTCTAAAAGTTAAAAATCCATGGCCACCATCAGTACCATTATCTGAAAATGTTGCACCAGCAGTACCAGCCGAAATAGTTAAAACAAAACCAGTAGCTACTATATCACCACCAGACCTATATATCGGTGTTACATTATAACCACCACCCCCAGCACCAGACGAAATAACGGTTTCAATCCTATTATCAGCAGCATCAGTACCACTTGAACCACCACCACCACCATTTTGACCAGCATTAGAATTAATAACACCTAAATTTGATAAAACAGATGAAACAAATGCGGCACCCCCAGCACCACCAGCAACTGAAGTACCAGCAGTACCAGTAGTCCCATTACCAGCAACACCAGCCCCACTAGCTAATAATACGTTAATTGATGTTGTATTTGGCAAAACAGAAACATAAGACAATGTAGCACTACTACCACTAACCCCCCCAGCACCAACTTGTATATATAATGTATCTGGCAATACTGATGAAATAAATAGACCAGTTGTAATAGATGACGAACCACCTCCACTGCCTCCACCACTATTATTAAAACCACCACCAGACCTACCAGCTCCACCAGCTCCACCACCACCAATAACAGTAAAATGAACAAATGAACAACCAATAGGTTTTGACCATATCTGCCATTGATTTGTTGCACCAGAAGCTGCTGTATAAAATACTTGCGTGTTTTTCTGCGTGTCTAATAAATTAAAATTTCCGTTCATTTAAATCGTTTATATACATGTTATTATTACAATACCATTACCACCATTACCGCCAGTTCCACCGCTAAACGGTGATGCGTTTGAACCAGCTCCACCACCTCCACCACCAGAACCATAAGCACCATTTCCTCCGTTACCACCAGTAATACCACTTGCACCACCACCCCCAGCACCACCAGTTAATAACAAAATATTATCAATTGAAGTATTATTATTATTAAAAATTTTACTATCAAATCCGTTTGAACCAGTAGAACCAGAAATACCACCAAATAATGTAGGTAAAAAAGCAAAAGAATTTATAGAACCACCAGAATAACTAAGACTAGATGTCGCTCCACCACCCCCAGCACCACCAGTAATTGGTAAATTAGTTACAGTTATACTATTACCAACAGCACCAGCACCGCTATTACCACCAGCTTGTCCAGCTATTGAATAAACTATACCTATTTTAGCTATAATTGAATTATTATCAGAAAATGCAGTACCACCAGCACCACCAGTACCACTAGTACCCCCAGCACCACCTCTAGCAGCTACTGTTCCACTAGCTAGAATTACATTAGCATTATCAGTGCTGGCACTAATTGATACATATGATAATGAACCACTATTACCAGACAATGGATTAGTTGCAGTACCAGTTGGTGTTCCAGTGCTACCAGCACCACCAGCACCAACTTGTATATACAATGTATCTGGCAATACTGACGCTGGAAATAAACCAATAGTTAATGATGAACCACCTCCACCAGCACCCCCATTTCTGGTTCCAACACTAGCAAAACCACCAGCTCCACCAGCTCCACCACCAATAACAGTAAAATATATCATTTTAGCATTAGCTGGTTTTGACCATGTTTGCCATTGATTTGTTGCACCAGAAGCTGTTGTGTAGAAAATCTGTGTTTTTAAATCACTATTTGGTATATTGAAAACATCAATCATAAATTAAAACATTTTTTATTAATATTTACCACCTATTGCTGTTATATGATACCCACCAGCAGCCGCAGCACTTAATGTAACATATATCCTATGACCAGGAGCCATAGCAAAATTCATTGGTAATTCATAAACCTGTAATGAAGATGTCGTAGAAACACTAGTCGCACCTAATGACACTTCATCATATAAAGTATTATTAGCAGCTACTGTTGTTACATCACCATTATTTATCCAAACTCTGGCAACAGTAGCATTACTATTAGCACCAGGCAATGGTTTAAATCTAAGTTTTTGTATATACCCACCATTTGTTGTATCGGCTGTATATACTAAATAAACAGTTCCAGATACCATATCTGCTGTATTATTTGCTGTATTTGCGGATGCTGACCATTGAACATCCCCAACTCTTGTAAAAATAGGTTGATTATTAGGCATTTTAAATTAATTTTATATTAAGTTATGTTATTATGTTAAATAAGTAAAGTTAGACATAGCATATGTCATCCCATAATTGTAAATAGCTGGGGATGTGCTATCAGTAATTTCTACTTGACCTGTACTAGAATTTCTCATTAAAATCTGAGTAGAAGTAATACCACTAGTAGGTTGATTAGTTATCACTAAATTACTATTAAACGTTTGTGTTTGTGTAAAAGTATTACTTGTATCCTTATAAGCTACGTTATTATATTGATTAGCAGTTAAATGATAATATTGACCACCTATACCACCTTGAATACCAGTCAGATTATTATGTAAACCAGGAGCACCAGAAGGTAAAAACACACTACTAAATGCTGATTGTGTTACACCAGTTGTAGCACTTACTTGTATCAACAATCTACCAACCAAAAAAGCGTGTGAACTAATTAATTCTGGCAACTCAGGTATTGTTGCAGCTTCAGCAAAAGTAATATCATCATATTGTTGAGTACCATAAACTTCATATAAATGGTCATTTACTTCTTGACCTCTAAAATACCAATTAACTAAATACTTTCCTGTTGTACCAGAAACAATATCTGTACCATCATCATAATATATGTTATTTATATAATCACCAGATGTATCTGCTGTCCACGCACCACCAATATGATAATTTTTGAAAAATATATCATCGAATGAATTAACATCAGTTAAAATTTGTCTATAAGAACCATTCCAAGCAACACCAGCACTTAAAGTTGCAATACCAGTTGAACCACTTAACCCTAATGAAAGACCGCTTTCCCAACCAAACCTATCTGTCATTACAATCCTATCATTTAGTTTATTAGATAAACCAGCACCATAATTACCAAATTCTAATGCGTGTACAAAATTATCTAAACGATAAACAATCATAAACAATACAACGTTACTGTCGTTAACTGGCCCATCATTGTCATAAACATTATATCTAGGTGAACCACTATTGTATTCAATTACAATATAATTTGTGTCATTATTTGTTAATCCTGTTATACCACCTGTACCTGTTGTACCAGAAGGGATATCGTATACCATAATAGGTTCTATATTATTAGGATTGTTAAATAACGCTACTTTAATAGCTGGTAAGTTTATTTGACCATTTCTAGGAAAAACTGCTGACCATCCTGTTGCCCCACTAATAACACCAGCTGAATATGTTGTTGTTCCAGTAATATTAAATGTATTACCAGTGTTATTAGTTAAACTAGTTATACCATTTGAATAAGTACCTCCAGTAACATAAACATCAGTTGGTAAATTATAATATGTGGTTGCTGATATTGTTGTAGCTGTTAATCCTTTAATAATTATTGTATCACCAGAAACAGTACCACCACTAAATGAAGTACCATAAACGATATCACCATTTGAATCTATACCTATATTATTTATAGGTAAACCAGAACCAATTGTTTGTAGATTTAATGTATTTGCAGAAAGAGTACCTAATACTCTAGAGTTAGAATTGGATATAAACCCATTCTTAATGTTAAATTCGTTTGCCATAAGATATTACTTTCCCTATCCAGTAATGTTATTTTATAATAAATATAGCAGAACTATATAAAATTATATTATTGTTGAGTATCTTCGTTAAAAATACCGTATTTAACATATATTGCTGGGTATTCGTATAATGGGAAATCTGGTGGATACATTGGATTATCAATGGCACCAACTGGCACCATTTCCTGTTCTTCATAATCACCTGTTTGACAAACAACTCTATCTTTTTCAATAAAAAGAAGTTCTCCTTTTTCTAAATGTATTAACATAATTAATTTATAAAAATTGATACTATTTCACCAGATGATGAACCATTTTCACCAACAATGAAATTATTTCCATCGTAACTAATACCTTGTATTGTACCACTAGTACTAATATCTGGTACTTCAAATACAAAAAATAATGGGTCGTATAAAATATCGTCTATCATACGTATAATATTGGTTTGATTTTTATATTATCGGCCGATAATGTTGATGCGCTATATCTTATATAATTACCAATAGTATCAGCTGAAGAAACCCATGTATTCCATGTGTTACCATCAGTAGAATATTGCCAAATACCATTAGATGAACTATTAACATCATCAGTTAATAATAAATTATTATTACTTGTATTATAAATATCTAATTTTAAATTAGGTATATTAGTTTCAAAATTATCTCTTTGTCTCCATGCAAATATTTTTGAAGAAATATTTGTGTTTTTTAATGAAGGTTCATAAAAAGTTGTTGATGTCGGTATTGTGTCAGCTGAATAGGTTATTGTTAACCCATGAATTCTAGTTGGCATACACGTATCACCTATAGTTCTAAATGTAAATTTAAATTGAATACTATTTGAACTAACACCAGATAAAGAACCATTTTGATTTATTAAACTCCATGGACCAGTATCATCAGAAATACCACTAATTCTATAAAATGCGTCAAATATTTCTCTTTTATATGAATATCTACTATCATCACCAAATGTGTCTGTCACATTAAAATAAACCCTATCATAAGTTGTTGCTGAAGGTGTTAAAATTTCTGGTGTGATAATATGAGCATTGGTTATGTTAGAATAATCTTTATCAGCATCTAAAGGTAATGAATATAAAATATTATTGTTATCATTTACAAATCTATTAATAAAAGAAAATCCGTCACAATATGCAGTTGTAAAGTTACTACCAATAATATTTGGTACCAATTGTTTAAATTTAAAGTCTAAATAAGTACTTTGTTGTAAAGTATTGTTTGTATGAACAACCCTTTCAAAAGGTGTTGTTGTACCCGTGATAAATGGTGTTACATAACATCTACCAATACTATTAGATGCAATATAAAATCTATTACTTTTTTCTAAATAATGACCACCCCAAAAATTAAATGAAGGGTATGTATTAGTACCGCCAGGAGGAACTTCACCCATAAACCCACTTATAAATGTGGTAGAAGAAGCTGTTAACGCAGAAACAGAAATTCTATTAATCCTTGTTTGATTTATTAAATATAAATTATTTTCATCATTTGAAATTTTTATTATGGGTGTATAACTTGGGGTATTAGTCCCATTATGTGCAACAGAACCAGTTGCGAACATATAAGCCGAACTTGAATTACTAGACGATAACCCAGTTAAACTTGCTCTAACATTAAACTTTCTAAACGAAACGTTTGTTGATGAATCATATCTTAATAAATAACAATATTGTTCAGATAATGAGTTTTTCTTCATTAAAGACAATCCAACAGGGTTATAACCAACAAATGTTGAGCCGTCTGTTAACCTATAGGTGGCTCTAATGTTATCTACAGTTGTGGCAATCGGTATTGTTGGTGCATTAGGATTAAAAAGTTCTTTTCTTAATCCTTTAAATACTCTTAATGCCTGTGCGTTTGGACCATTACCACCATTACCAGCAGAATAATCAGAATACATTATTCTTAAATCTTCAATAACATATGGTGTTCCAGCGGATATAATTAAATTACGAACAGAACCATCAGTGTTGTAAGCTTGTTTTATTGTCATCGTATTTCCAGTTGTTAGCGAATTAACTTCATACCAACTTGTTATATTATCTGGGTTTGTAGACCCAAACCCAATCCTATTCCCAATACAAACACCATCATTAAACCAATTTACATTGTTACCCGTAACCGTGTTACCAGAAACAGAAACAGTACCACCAGTGTGAAACTCTAAAGATGGTGTCAGACTATAAATACTTTGCCCAAAAGAACCAACACTATAACCACCAGTAACAGATAATAAACATGTAATATAACCTAATTGTGTTAAAGTATTAGCTGATATATTATACTCTGATAAAAAAATATTTTTATTTTCACCAACATTTACTGCTCTACCATAAAAAACCCAAATTGTATTTGAATTATATTTAATAGCACCTATAGCTGAATTAAGCATACCACCATATATTTCATAACTCCTAATAAATCTAGATTCAATAGGTGATACGAAAATGGTATTATTTTCATCAACTGATTTTGACATTAAATACCCCAAATTAATCTTATCTTTATCATAAGAAGAATATGGGACTGTATCTGTATTAAAACTATATTCTGTAAATGTTTTTAAAATCATATTAAACACTATTTAAACCAACACGTAATTTATAATTTTGTGGTATATAATTAGCTGTATACCTAATATAATTACCAACAGTATCAGCTGAAGAAACCCATGTATTCCATGTATTACCATCTGTAGAATATTGCCAAGTTCCTAATTTAGAATCCGTTACTGTATCATATAATATAATATCACCATTATCAGCATTATAAACCCTAACCTTCATATTAGGTATATTTGTATTCCATTTAGAAGACTGTCTCCAAGCAAAAATTCTATTGTTAATATCAGACTTACCCACAGAAGGGTTATAATGAGAATCGGTAGTGTCATCTTCATAAGTAAAAGTGAAACCATAAATTCTATTAGGTATACAATAATTACCAGCGATTTTATATCTAAATCTAAATTGTATTGTAACGTTATTAGTTGTATTATTACAAACCAAATTATTTAAATCACTTATATCATCAAAATTTATCCAAGTACCAGTATTATCATCAATACCAGTTGTTCTATAATCCATTAATATAGGTTCTGGTAAAACAGAAAATACTCCAGAACCATTTTCTTTATATGTGTTCAAGTATAAACCAGTTATTGAAATCAAATTAGGTATAACATACTTAGGTGTGATAAAAACATTATTTGTTCTATCAACATACAACGCATCTGCCGCAATAGGTATAGAATAAACAATATTTTCATTTGAGGCAACAGGTCTTAATAAATGTAAATAACCTTCACTATATTTAGGAAAAAACCAACTACCTTGAGTATCTGGGTATTTAGGTGTATTTAGATTTGATGATGGATTCTGCAATAAACGACCATTAATTAAAAATGCTCTTTCAAATGAATTATCATAACTTAAATTATTATATGTGGTTCTATCATAGAAAGTATTTGTATATGTTGGTGCCAACATATTTGGGTTAAATTTTGTGATGTAATGAGACATACTTGAACCAACACTACTAACAACAACTAATCTATCTATTTCTGGAATATATTCTGCTCTGGTTAAAGAACCAAGAGAAGGGTAAGTTGTTGTATTTCCTGGCGGTATTTCTGACATAGATTTTGTTGTTGCCACGTTTTCTGGGTTCACACCATTTTGTATGTCTGATATTAAAATTTGTTTAACTTGAGTTGTTGATGTGGTGTACAAACATTTTTGGTCTGTGTTTGTTGTGGATGATGAAGACGTTCCAATACTTAAATTAGCCCAACCACTATAACTACCACCTAAAGCACCGACACCAAATAAATAATGATTATTATTTGACATTGCTGGTGATGTATAAGAATTAATTTTAAATTGTGTTCTAAAGTTATAAAGATATATGTTACCACTAGCCGTGACATAGGCAGTTTGATTATTTCTATTTACTTTTTCATCAACAACAATTGAAGCAGGGTAATAGTAACCATTACTATTGACACTAGTAGGTAACCAACAATTAAGTTTATTAGTACCAAAATAACCATTAGGTGTTGTAGTTATCACAGTACCTCCACTAACAAAATCATTTATACTTAACCCTCTAAGTATATACAATCCACTACTAACTGGTTGCCAAGTTGCACTATAAGTACTATTAAAAAACAGACAACCTAATATTGTTAAATCCTCAATTACGTAAGGTGTTCCAGATGGGTATGTTGTTGCGGTTGTTGTTAATTTTAATAAATTATTATTTAAACCAAAAAATTCTTGGTTAATTGAACCTCCACTATAACATGGGTATATACCTGGAATCAAAGTTGAAGCTGTCGCATACGCATTTGATAAATAGATATTACCATTAGTATTATTAATCGTTATTTGTTTACCTAATGCGGTGAATGGACTTACCCATCCACGAGAACCAGTATATGTTTCTGGTGAAAAAGTAGAGTCTAAAGAACCATTTGGTGTTAATCTAAGAAAATAAGGTGTATTAGCACCTTTGTAAGTTGTAAAATTCCCTAAGACATATAAATTATTTGTTATAGGGTCTTTTTCAATATCTATAACGTAATTACTTAAACCACCAGCTAACGCATTGTAAGAATCAAAAGAAGTATCTCTAGTACTATTAGAATTTAATCTAAGTAAATAATTATACGTTATACCACTATAAGAAGTAAAAACTCCCCCAACATATACACCAGTAGAATCAGCCAAACAAGTATGTACAGTAGCACCAGCCACAAAACCAGTTGTACCAGTAGTGGTTGCTGAAAAAGTTGTATCTACGGTTCCGTTAGTATTTAATCTAACTATTGAATTTGGTGTTGTAACACCACCCCATTGATTAAATAAACCACCAACATAAACCTTATCAGTATTAGGTTCAACTGAAACTGTATTACTAGCAGTATTGGCTGGTGTTGTAGTATAATATAAACCATTACCACTGTATCCACTAAATGTTGTATCAAGTGAACCATTATAATTTAATCTACAAAGTCTTCTAACTAAAGAACCATTAACATAGGTTGTAAATGGACCACAAACAATAATCCTACCTTGTGAATCTATATCTAAACCATAAACAGCAGCATTAAAACCAGTATTGGCTGCGTTAACACCAGTACCACCACTAAATGTCGTATCTAAACTACCATCGATATTTAAACGACATATTCTATTAACAGTAACACCATTATAAGTTGTAAAATCACCAGCAATATAGATTTTTGATGAATTTGTTGGGTCTATTTTAATGTATCTAGGAATATTATCAAAACCAGTACCACCACTAAATGTTGTGTCAATAGTACCATCACTTTTTAATTTTATAATTCTATTTGCGGTATAAGCTGAACCATAATATGTATAAGTAGTAAAACTACCACCTACATATATATTACCTTCAGAATCTACTTTAACTGCCGAAGAAGGTCCATTAAAAGTTTTTGTTTCTAATGGTGTATTACTAATTGTGTACCAATTTGTAATCTCAGTCGGGTTTGTAGACCCAAACCCAATTCTAGACCCACTACTTATTAAATCTGAACCCCAATTCATACCAGTACCAGATACAAAACCACCATTAACAGATACAGTACCAGCGGTATAAAAATCTAATACTGGTTTTATTGTTGGGTAATATCTATTAATACCAGTATTAGATGGATGACTAAAAGTGGAATAAATGTAACCTAAATAAGAGTATGTTTGGTTTGTTTTATCAAATCTATAAGCCGCAATCCTATTAGTTGTAGATGAAACATAATAATTAAAAAAAGCTAAATCATATCTATCGTCATATCTAATAACATCAAAATCATACCAACTTGACAAACCAGTATCTTGTGGTATGTTATCCCAACCAAGATTTGGTGGTGCTATATAATAATCACTTTCAGTTACACCCGTATATTTTTTTATCATAGGACCTAATACGGTTTTTGTTGAGTTATAATTACTATAACTCACCACATCAGAATCCGAAACTTTGTATTCAATTAATTTTCTTGCCATGTTTTATAATTTTGTAACATTTATTGTTAAATTTAATCTAGTGATTGTATCAGCTGAAACGACATTAAATAAAAAAACGTCATTTACTGAAAAATTAGTAGTCCAACCAGACAAAGTATTATTTGAATTTACTTGTTGTGAACTTAAATAAGGTTTATAATTACTAGTAATAGTATCCGCTGATGTAGGTGGAAAATTAGCTAACGTATCTTTCCATATATCTATTTCTACTGAACCAGATTGTTCAGCCATAATAACCCAACTAGTAATAACACCATTATACGGCATAACTAAATAACCTTTATTACCAGAAGTAATAACATTACTAGAACCGTCAATAACCATCCCAAAAGAACCGTAAGTGCTTCCAGTTGATAATAAATTTACTTCTTCTATTGTCGTATTTAATTTTGCCCTAACTGAAGACAAAATTTCATTATCATTTATTAATGGTATTGTTCCCATATTATCATTTTTATATAAATATTACGTTATTTTGTTTTGCCAAATATTTGTATCAATCCAAATATAATTATCTTTCCAAATATTATTGTATTTATCAATTAAAGTGTTATTATTCAAAAGTATTTCAGAATCAGATAGAGCTCTATTATAAATTAATATTTTTGGTATACTACATGACAAATTACTTCCATTATATACACCAGATTTCGCAATAAATAAAGGATAACTATTATTAACATTTTTATTATTAGTAACAACTAAATTAGTTACAACACCATCATTTATAAAATACAAAACACCATTTTGGCGTTTAAAACCTATCATTTTATATCCATCCCAACCCTGACCAAAACCACTAATTAAATGCTCATTCCTAGAAACATCATCACTAACAATTAAATACAATTCTTGTGGTACTCCAGCCCACACTAATGACCATCCAGCAATATTTTGGTCAAATCTACTACCTTTCCATATTATTGTTTTTGTTTCTCCTGGATATGATGTTACACCATTAATCCACAAAATAACAGTAAAATCACCAGTACCAAAATTTAAACTATTTGAATCATTAATAGTAGCATAATCATCAATCCCATCAAACACTATATCACCACCATTTTTATTAGTAAAACTAGGACCATTTATCAAAGAACAGTTATTATTATTTCTACTAATATCATACCATTGCGTACCTAATCTAGGGTAAGAGTCTCTTTTGATAGCATCTAACATTAAAACTAACCCATTGGTTATTAACCTACCATAATAATTTCCAGATACTGTAGTCATAGTTTAATTATAGGGTTGGCATTAAATTAACGTCTGTCCATTCTGGACCGCTTAATATTATTAATATTTCATCATAGGTATATGGACCTTCTTTTGTTGTTAAAATTTCTACTGATGATGGTATTTCTATTGAATCCCATTTAACAAATGTTTTTGTTCCGTCAATTGATTTTCTAACTGTTTCTATTGAAGTTTCACATACTTGTGTAAAGTCAATTAATTCTAATTCAGATACGTTAAATATCATGAATTTTCTGTTTTCGTAATCTTGTAATTGTGTTTCCATTGTTTATAAATTAAATCTTCCTTTTAACGCATTGTAGTTTTGTGTTATTTCATTATTAGATAAACCTTTATTATATATCATAAGTTTAGGTATTTTACAAGAAATTAACCCTAAATTATAAAATCCAGATTTAGTAATTAATAAATTATAAGCGTTATTAACGTTGTGTGTATTATTACCTAAAAAACTAAATGTTGTATTGTTTATAAAATAAGTATCACCATTTTTTTCTCTTTTAAAACCTATCATTTTATATCCATTCCAACCTTGATTAAAACCACTAATTAAATATTCATTACGTGCAACATCACTACCAACAATTAAATATAACTCAGGAGGACCACCAGCCCATGCAATAGACCAGCCAGCAATATTTTGGTCAAATCTACTACCTTTCCATAATATTGTTTTTCCAGCACCTGGGTATGAAGTTATCCCTTCAACCCATATAAGTACTGTAAAATCACCAGTACCAAAATTTAAACTATTTGAATTATTTATAGATGAATAATCATCACTTCCATCAAATACAATACTTCCACCATTATTAGAATTATATAACGGACCATTGATTAAAGTGGCATTATTACGATTACTAGTTAAATCAGTCCATGTTGTTCCTATTCTATTATAAGACTCTAACTTTCCAGCATCTAAATGTAATACTAGACCATCTTTAACGATTCCACCTAAATATGATATTCTACCAGCCATTATATTCCAAATCTATTTTTTAATGCGTTATAATTTTGAGCAACTTCAATCGATGATAAAGCTTTATTCTTATACATCATCATAGAACCAAATTTACCATTATAATACCAAATAGGTGGTGAAGTGTTTAATGCACCAATTTGCATAGCCGCACCAGCACCATTACCATTAATACTACCCCAATTATTAAATGTTTCAGTTGAAATTAACACTGAATCAATATAAAAAAATAATTGAAATGTAGATTGAACCAATACAAAATCAAACTGATGCCAACTATTTAAATAACTAGTCATTGAACCTAAGTTTTTAACTTGTCTACCGCCAATAGTACCTCTAACTTCTAATAATAAATCATTATTAATACCATTTAATAAGACACCAAACCCAGACGAACCTCCACCAGCATGACCCCACCATATTTGTCTTTGGGTACCAGTAAAAGCATCAAAATTTAACCATGTTTCTAATGAAAAATCTGATGTTTGAGGCATTAAATCTGTTCTACCAGGTGTTATTCTAATAACATCATCAGTTCCATCAAACTGAAAAAATTTTAACGTATCGTTATATATAACTCCATTCAAAAGACTAGCGTTATATCCTTTACCACTAACATCTTTTAATACAGTACTAGTCTTATCATAATAAGAATTAGGTGAATTTGGGTCAACATATAAAACCAAACCTTCTTTAACAATATTTGGACCTCTCCATCCGTATCTAAAACTCATATTATATACTTCTTACTATTGTTTTTAAAATCCATCCAGATGTTGTTGCTGAACTTGTTAATATTGCATAATTTCCGTATACACCTACAGAAAATGATACACCACCAGTATTACCTATATCATTTGTAGAAACATCTGTATATTGTGCTGTACTACCACTCCATATTGACATTATAGTACCAGCTCTAGCCCCAGTTGAACCTGTACTTATTAATGTGTAATCAAAAAAAGCACCAGTATAGGCACTAGTAGGTATAGAATAAATGTTATTCGTACCAGAAATCAGTGTTGTTTTTGTCGTTGTGTTTAATGATGGTGCTAAATAATTACCTATAAGTGTTGTATTATCTGAAAAAACTTCTAATATTGGTAAACCAGATATATCATTAACACTAAATAAAGAACCTGTTAATGAATCACTAACACTAAATAACTCACCACTAGAACCTTGAATAGTAAATAATGGTGATGAAGTACTACTTCCAGAACCAATAACTGTTAAAATATTTTGACCAGACCCAGAGATTACCGCTGACGTACCGCTTAAACCTTTTACTACTGTATTACCAGTAACTGATAAATTACTATTTACCGTTAAACCAGATGTAAATATAGTTAAACCACTTACAGTACCACCACTTAATGGTAAATAATCACCAGAAACACCTCCACCACCAGTAGCCGTAATACCAGTAACATTAAATGTGCCACCCGTATTATTTGTAAATATAATAGTAGACACACTAGCACTATAAGTACCTCCAGTAACATAAACATCAATTGGTAAATTAAAATATGTGGTTGCTGATATAGTATCAGCTGTCAATCCATTTGTAAATGATGTAGCACCAGTTACTGTACCACCTGTAAATGTATTATTATTACTAACAGTTATACCAGTTACATTAAATGTTCCACCAGTATTGTTTGTAAATATGATAGTAGAAACATCAGCACTATATGTACCACCAGTTACATAAACATCAATTGGTAAATTAAAATATGTGCTTGCAGATATAGTGTTAGCACTTATTCCACCAGTAAAATTAGTAGCTCCAGTTACAGTTCCACCCGTAAACGAACCGCTATTTACTGTAATACCAGTTACATTAAATGTACCACCAGTATTGTTTGTAAATATAATTGTAGCTGCATCAGCACTGTATGTACCCCCAGTTACTGTTATATCGGTTGGTAAGTTTAAATAATTAGTGGCATATATTGTATTTGCTGTTAACCCATTTAATGATGTATTACCAGTAATTGTTAATGAATCGCCAGATATTGATGAAAATAAAACATTATCACCATATAAAATTATTTTCTTTGCGTCACCAGTTAAACCAGCAACCCAATAATTTTTAGATTCATCCCACAACAAAGTTGATGTTGTAGCTGAACCACGCAACACTTCAATACCAGAACTACCAATAAAAGGAGTACCAGCACTATAATTAGAATTTAATGTTATAACATTATCTTTAACTGAAAGTGTTTCAGTATTAATTGTTGTTGCTGTACCTAAAATTGTAACATTTCCAGTTACAATAACGTTACCATTTACAGTACCACCAGTTTTATCAAATTTATCATTTAAATTTGATTGTAAATTAGAAATACCAGAAATAGGAATATTAGTTAATCCAGAACCATTACCATTAAATATATCACTAGTAATAGTTGTTGCTGATATTGAATTTGAACTAGTAGTGCCAGTTATTGTTAAATTACCATTTACTGTTAATCCAGTTACCGTATTAAATAAAGAACTAAATGTGCCACCAGTATTATTTGTAAAAGTAAATGTATTATTAGAATATGATGAACCAGTAACCCTTGTATCAATCGGTAAATTAAAATAAGTAGTTGCTGATACAGTATTAGCAGTCAATCCGTTAGTGAAATTAGTAGCACCAGTTACAGTTCCACCTGTAAATGTACCATTAATTAAACCAGTTACATTAAATGTACCACCTGTATTATTTCTAAATAAGATAGAACCACTATCACCAGTATAAGATATTGTACCACCAGTTACCCTTATATCAATTGGTAAATTTTGGTAAGTGGTTGCAGATAATGTGTTAGAAGATATTGTACCACTTGAGGTTAACCCAGTTACCGTGTTAAATAAGACATTAAAAGTACCACCAGTATTATTTGTAAACGTAAATGTATTGTTATTATAAGTAGCACCAGTTACCCTTACATTTATAGGTAAGTTTAAATATGTTGTAGCAGATATAGTAGTTGCTGTGATTGTACCATAAAATAAAGAATTACCAGAAACAACAAATTTTGTATTTGTAGGTAATGTACTTATTGTATTTGTACCAACAAAAGTTTTATCGGTATCAACAACCAAAGCATTTTGGTTATAAGCACCAGCGATTATCTTATCTGTTGAAAAAACTGAAAATATTGGCAAACCAGAAACATCGTTTACAGAACTTAACAACCCATCTTTTGAATCGGTAATATTAAATAAACCACCATTATTTCCTTCAAAAACTATAGAGCCATCATCTTCAACTTTTAAATTTATTGTAGCACCAGTTGTCCCACTAAAATAAATTGTTGGTTGTTGTGTACTACCTGTTGTACCTCTATTTGGTTGTATTCGTATATCTCTAGGCATTATTAATATGTTTTAATTATAAATATTTGATTCTTACATAAATCTCCATTTATTTGCGTTATAGTTTTGTAACATCTCAGAATTACTTAATCTTCTATTGTAAATTCTAACAATCGATGTTGTACCTGTACTAGCATAAGCAGTACCATAAGTAAAATTTATATCTCTACCAATATCTAAATTAGTAAAATTGACTATTACACCAGTGTCAACTAGTAAAGAATTGGAAAAATTCTCAAAAACACCGTTTATACAAAAAACACCTGACATTGTACCACTAACAAGAGGTATCTGATACGAAGCAGCGTAATAATTAATTGAGTTTGAACGACCAGAAATTACACTAGTAGAACCATATCCGTATGGCGGTGCACTATAACTATTAACACCAACATATATCTTATTAGAGTTTATATAAAAATAACCATTTCCTACACCGTTTGAATTTCTCCCATTATTCACTAAAGGTCCTGTACAATTAGTTATAACTTCTATAGTACCATTAAAACCTAAACCTGTACGTATTAAATTAGAGATACTAATATAACTATCTATACCATCAAATATAATTCCACCAGCATTATTTGATGTAAAAAATTGACCCCCAAAATTATTTAAAGTACCATTAAAACCACCTCTAGTTAAGTTAGTCCACGTTGTACCAGTTGTTGGGTATGATTTTAAATTACCAGCATCCAAACTTAATACTAACCCATCTGTTACTATATTTGTAAATCCATTAACTGCCATTATATATATCTAAATTTTGTTGCGTTATAGTTTTGTAATATTTGTTGTGATGTTAAACCTGTGTTATAAATTAAAACACCACTTAATCTACCATTAAAAGGCTCATCATTGTCATGTGAAAAACCTAATCTAATATCAGTTCTATCATTAGGTATGTTAACTGAACCAGTATGAGAAGTTTGAAAAACACCATTTAAATAGATTGAAGTTACTCCAGAAATTCTAGATACTGATACGTAATACCATTGAAGTGGGGAAATAGTATCAACTGTAGACATTGCTATTGGTATACTATCTCCAGCTAAAAAAGATATTTTTGAGGAAGCTGAATTAAATCTAAAAACAAAATCCAAATTACCTGTCCAAACTAAATATTTTGAAATAAAAATTTGTGTTGTTAAAACACTATTAAAAAAAACCCAACCACAGATTGTGAAATTATTCGTGGAAAAATTAAATCTACTATCCGTATTTATTTGAACAAAATCATTTATACCATCAAATGAAATACTACCTAAATTTGAATTATTAAATATCGCACCATTTAACACCCCATTATAATTATTCTTACTTAAATCCAACCACGATGTTCCAGTACCAGGATACGATTTTGTATTCGCTGCGTCTAAATATAAAATTAAACCGTCTGTTACTATTGGTGTAAATGTATTATATGACATATTATTGAAATCTCCATTTTGTTGCGTTATAATTTTGTAATACTTCTGAATCTGATAACGCTCTACTGTATATTAATAAATTAGATATAGAGGCATTTATAGTTGTACTAGCCATAGTGGATGACGTATTATTATAAGCACCACTTAAATTTGTGCTACTAGTAAGGACACCATTTAAATAAGATTTTTGTACTAAACTTGTTTTATTATGAACCAAAACTAGGTTATACCAACCACTATCTTTTAAATTATTAGTAACCAATTGCCAATAATCATTACCAGTACCGTAATAAGTATTGTTATATAGTGTACCATAAACATTACTTTCATCAATAACTCCAAACCATATTCTACCAGTTAAATCGTTTGAAGTTTTTAAGAGATATTTATTATTCATACTAGACAATATATTTCTTTTAAACCAACAAGATATTGTAAACGATGTTGAAGTATTAAACGAAAAAGTACCTAATTGATAATAACTATTAGTACCATCAAATACAATATTACCACCGTTAGATGAACTGAAAGTTGGACTATTAACCAACGTACCATTATTTCCATTCTTACTTAAATCAGTCCATGTTGTTCCAGATGTTGGGTAAGATTTTAAATTTCCAGCATCCAAACACAATGTTAAACCACTCGTTACAATAGGTGTATTTCCATAACTTGTCCCCATTATCTTTCAACCTCCAATTTATTAATATCCTTACGTTCACCATAAACAACATAAAAACAATTAATTGTTTTATCTGTAAATAAACCACCTTCTATACCAATAATAACCCTATCTTCCAATATTTCTTTCACAAATAAATCTTGATGTTTACCTATCGGTGTTAAATGAACCGTAACACTATCTTTATCTATTAATTTATACCAATATTCTGGTAATAAAATAACATCTTCTTTATATAATTTACCTCTATGATAAATACCATTCTCTGGCCCCTCTAAGGAACCATAAACTAATTTTTTACCTTCTTTGGTTGGATGTGGTATCGAGAACGACTTACTTGTAGCCTCTAATGTACCATTTATAGTTAACGTAGCTGCCGAATTAACCCATGTTAAATTAGTTGAACCTGTTAATGTTCCACTATTTGAATAAACTACTTGCGTATTTGTTATAGGCGTATTTAAAGTTGATGAACTAAATGTATTAGCACTTAATCCATTCGTAAAAGAAGTAGCACCAGTTACAGTGCCACCTGTAAACGTTGTTCCACCACCAGTAGCCGTAATACCAGTAACATTAAATGTACCACCAGTATTATTTCTAAATATAATAGTAGATACACTAGCACTATATGTACCACCAGTTACTGTTATATCAATTGGTAAGTTTTGATAAGTAGTGGCACTAATTGTATTTGCAGTTAAACCACCAGTGAAATTAGTTGCACCAGCAACAGTACCACCAGTAAAATTAGATGCTGGAACAACTTCTAAATTAACAGTTGTTGAATTATTTGATATTGTTACTGTTCCACCAGTTGATGTTAAAGATTTGAATTGCAAATCTACACCACTTTTTTGAGCAAATAACCCAGTACCAGTACCTAAATTTGATGCTGTGTTAACCTCACCGCCACCACCAGATAATAAGTTTGTTCCAGCACCACCAATACAAGCCGTTAAATCAATATAAGCACCTCTAGCAGTACCACCTTGTTCGAAAAATCTAATTTTGTTCTGGTATACGTCAACAGTAACACCTCCATTTAATGTTGTACCTGTTTGTGGTTTGTTAAGGAATATCTCACCACCTTCTTCACCATTTGAATTTAATGATTTTAAATATTGTAAAGAAATTACGTCACCACTAACCGTAGTGTTTCCACTAACAATAGTTGAACCAGTAACTGTTAAATCACCATTTACTGTTAATCCAGTTAATGTATTAAATAATACATTAAAAGTACCTCCAGTATTATTTGTATACGTAAATGCGTTGTTACTATATGTGGCTCCAGTTACCCTGATATCAGTTGGTAAGTTTAAATACGTAGTTGCCGATATCGCACCACCAACTGTTGTATTACCACTTATATTCGTGTTTCCAGTTATCGTTAACTCACCATTTACAGTATACGAACCATTAAGAGTTTTTGTATTTACCCAAACATTAGAACCATTATAAGCACTATATGATAATAAATCACCAATTGTTCTACCATTCATCCTAACGTCATGAAGCTCATCTATCTCCCAACCGTTAGATATATTGACAAATACAGAACCAACTGTAGTACCAGTTCTAACAACATACCCAATCAATACTGTATGATAAGGTGCTTGTGGTTTTGTTGAAGTATATGCACCAGCAACAGTAGGTGATAACCAAATTGCAGTACCACCAGTTAACCCACTAGTGTTTAAATTACTAATAATACCAAAAGTTGTTACATAACCTTCACTACCAGATGTAATGTTTGATGTAACCATACCTAAAGTAGTGACAGAATAACCATCAGCAGTAGCTATGGCTCTTTTAACCGAAGGTCTATTACCTTGAGAACCAAACACATAAACTATTTCACCTCTTTGTAGAGTTGTAGCTTCAGAGTTAAACACTCTAACAATTTCTTCTTGACCTACTTGTAAATCAATAAGAGTCCCACCAACATCACCAACACCTATATTTAATGTACCAGTACCAGAATCCCAACTTAATCTACCTTGTGTTGTAGCTCCAGTGTAAGCGGTGTTTAAATCAATATAATCAGTATATATGGTATTAGCTGTTAAACCATTCTGTATGATTGTAGAACCAGTAACTAAAACGTTACCACTATAACTTAAATCACCTCTAACATAAACATCACCAACAAAATTTGTATCACCAGTTACTGATAATGCATAACCACTAGGTAATGATGAACCACTAATGGTCATATCACCTTTAAAATTAAAATTACCAGTTACTGTATCACCAGTTCTTGCAACCCTATCCCAACCTATCGGCAGTATTGAATTTGTTGTAGTTCCAGATGCATATAAAATCACATCTGCTGTATTAATAGCTATTTCTCCAAGTAATAAATCACCAGCAGATGGTATTTTGCCAGCAACATTTGAACGTTTAAGAATAAACGTATTCTTCCTATTTGCCATTTTAATCTTCGTATTTATTTAGATATTCAATAGCATTAGCTAGAATATTTTTATCTTCAAAAGAATTACCTATAATAATATTACAATTCACACATAATAACCCTCTAACTTTTTTATTTGTATGGTTATGGTCAACATGTAAATTACGTTTAAAATTTGACATATGTTTTTTACAAATTTCACATGATTCTTCTTGTTCGATTAACATAGATTTATATTCTTCAATAGAAACACCATATCTAGATTTCAAATGGTAATTTTTATGAAAATCTGGGTTCTCTAAAAGTTTTTGTTTATTCTTTTCTTTAATATAATCTTTGTTTTCTTGAGCCCAAATTCTTTTAGACGCTCTTAATTTTTCTAGCTTTTCGTCTTTTTTTTCCATATAAATGGTATGTCTTAAAAATCTCTATGTAGAGTTATGTATTTAGGTTATATAACCTATATAAAATAAATATGCACAATCGTTAAATTGTGCATATTATAATTATGATATTTTTAAAGTAAATCTTTAGTAGCTACCCCCATCGAGAACGTCAAATTCTGCTATTACCCTTACACCATTCGGAGTTGTTACATTTGTACTTCTAATTACGATATCGTTTAATTGAGTTACCCAACCTCTATTTGCATAACCAGTACCAGAAACATTATATTCGGTAGTATATGGTATTGCTGGTACTTGACCAGCAGTTGTGCCAGTTAATGTATATAGATTTCTAATATCTAAATTAACGTCACCACCAGCTAAACCATTACCAGATTGAATAGTCCAACCAGCACCAATAGAAGCACTTGTTGTATTACCAGTAGGGTTATAATTAAGAGTTACGTTATTATCTTCGATATATAAGTTACTAGTAAACGCTGATACCGTTTGACCAAATACTGTTAAACTACCATGTACTGTTAAATCACCATTACCAGCTGTACCGTAATCACCACCAGAACCAACAACAACACCACCAGCACCAAAAGTCGCAGCCGATGTTGCATTTGTTACTGCTAAATTACCAACTACTAGTTTATTATCAGTAGCATTATATTCAAAACCAGATTCTGTTGTTAACACGCCACTACCTGTAGTATAAACAACTAAATTAGCCCCTAATGCTGTAGATTGTAATGTTCCAGAATTAGTTGTACCTGTAATAGTTAAATTACCATTAACGGTTAACCCTGTTACAGTATTAAATGATTGATTAAATGTATTACCACTGTTATCTTTAAGTGTAAATGTATTATTTGCAGGATTATAAGTAAATCCAGTTGTAAATACATCAGTGAATGGTAAATAATACGGACCACCTACTTCAGCATTATTATAAGATAATTGTGTTTGACCATTAATACTATTGTTTGAAGGTGCTGTTGTAACAGTACCACCAGTTACATATGTATCATTAACATCAATAGTACTCAAATCAACGGTATAACCAGTTGAACCATCATTTCTTAAAAATGTAATTTTTTTCTCAGTATTATTATAAGTACCACCAGTTGTATAAGTGTTTTGACCAGAAAATGTATATGGTCCATTCAATGGCGTGCCATGATATTGTAATGACCAAGTTGTTGAATTTGAGCTAGATGAAGCTGGTGAATAAGTTGCTCCAGTTACATATACATCAGTAGTTTGTGAAAACGCTGTTAATGTAGAATAATTTACTAATTCTGTAGCACCAGTAGCAGTTTTATTATAAGTTGCTGTACCAGTTATAGTTAAATTATTAACATTAATACTACCACCATTAATTGTTGTTGAATTTAATGTTGTAATTGTACCGCCAGTAGCGTTTAATGTAGTTGAATTTAATGTTGTAATTGTACCACCAGTTGCATTTAATGTAGTTACATTTTCAGTACCAACATTTGAAGTTGTAATAGTAGCACCAGTCGCATTTAACGTAGTAACATTTTCGGTGTTAACATTTAAATTAGTTATAGTAGCACCAGTTGCATTTAATGCTGTAACATTTTCAGTATTAACATTTAAATTAGTTATAGTAGCACCAGTAGCGTTTAATGTAGTTACATTCTCAGTATTAACAGTTAATGTTGTAATTGTACCGCCAGTAGCGTTTAATGTAGTTACATTTTCAGTGTTAACATTTAAATTAGTTATAGTAGCACCAGTAGCGTTTAACGTAGTTACATTTTCAGTACCAAAATTTGCAGTTGTTGCTGAAAAAATACCGTTTACAGTTAAACCAGACATTATGTTAATTAAAACACTTCTATCTGGCTGACCAATATTTTGTTTTATTGTTAATACGTTACTATCGTTATAAGTAAAACCAGTAACGTATGTATCAACACCAACAATAGATGAAATCGGTGCCAAAACGAAACCGTTTGTTGTACCAGATAAAAATTGACCAGCTAAACTAGCAGTACCATTATAGTGTGTGATTTTATTTCTAATTTTTAAGTTATAAAGATTAGAACCTACTTCAAAGAAATTATTATTACCTCCAGAACCAGCAGACCCATCACCAGCTGGTGTCCAACCTAATGTTCCACTGGTAACACCAGAAAACATCATTATACCAGCAGCTGTGTTAACTATTGGTTCACCAGCATACAACGTTGCACCAGAAAAAGGTGCAGTTGCGTCTTTATTATTTTTTAGTATAAACCTTGTGCTTCTAGTTGCCATTTGTTTTTGTTTTTAATATAAATATGTTATTTTTTTAAAAAAATTAATAAGACCCACCCAAAAGAATGTCATCTTGAATTATTGAATTATTTGCTGTTATTTGTCTTAGATTACCTTCTGAATCACTACCTAAATCTAATATTGGTGTAATGACTTTTATTGTTGATGTCCATACAGTAGAAGTTCCACTGACGGTATTTAAATTTCTAAATCTTCTTATAGGTGTACCAGCATCTATGTTATTATCGATTTCTGGTACAATACTAGTATTAAAAATTGTTTCACCACTAGATAATTGTATCTGAGTATCACCACTACAACTAATAAGAGTGTTTGTAATAACAGCAGTACATGCACTAACAATATCATTACTAGTGATAAAAGGCTCAATTACAAACGTCTCGTTTATATCTGAATGATATGGTGGTTTAAAATTATTATCCATTTTATGTTGTACTTCCTATTATTTTAAATCCACCTAAAGAATATGGATTTTTATACACTTTTAATGCTACTCTATCATTTGCATTAACAAAAATAGGTGTAGTCATAACTGTTCCATCAAAATAACCAACACCATTAACATAAATAACTATCCTACTAATATTTTCTATTTCAGCTAATTGTATAAAATTAATGGTGTATGGACAAACAAAAGAGAAATCTGTATTTGCACCTGGTTTAAAAACAAAGGCATAAGTTGCTAAATTTCCAACTTTAATTGGTTCTGATATAATATCATCATAAACCCTTGTTTCTTCTACTTCTATCGTTACAATACCTCTATTAGCTGTTGGTACTACTTCAAAATCATCTTCATCCAAAATATAACCTAATAATTTCATTTCAAATAATTGAACATAAAATCTCCTGTTTTCAAAGTCATCAATATTACTTTCATCACCAATTGATTCTAAATGTAAAGGCATTGGATGACCATTTACACTGATATAGCATTGTCTAGATTGAAAAGCTCTTTGAATTAATCTATTGAATTTATTCAAATCCTTCATTCTGTTTGTAAATAACCTTACTTCATATGTCATATCCACTGAAGTTGGTTGTGGAATTTTATATAAATCAACACCACGTCTAACACCATCCCAAGTAGGAACTTTCATATAAGTATATGTTCTACTAACTGGAATATTCCATAAACCAGCTTGATTTTGACCTTGTTGGATATCTGGTTTTCTAACAACAGTAATAAACGGCAATTCGATATTTTTAAATTTATCAGAAAATTGCCATGTTTTGCTAAATTCAGTCCATCTTTGTATTGTTAAAAAAATAACTGGGACTTTTTGACCATCAATAGATAATGACATCCTTTCATCAGAAGTTAAAAACTCTAAAAAAGATTGGTCCATATCTTCTTCCAACACTCCTCTAGGTAAAAATGTACCTCTATCAGAAATATCATCAAGTATTTCTTGTCTCCTTTCTGGCCCAACTTTACCTGGATTAATGTTTATGTTGGTCATATATCCTTTCGGCATTCCCATAATTAATTTTTATTTTTAATTTTACTCTTATACACCTCTAAATTCGCTACTATCAATAGATGCACAAACTATAGTCCTAAATGCACCTTTATAACCCATTATTGTATGTTTATTATCATAATTTTTAACACCATCGTTAACAACGCTAAAATATCTTATTTCAGTTTCAGTAACTGGATACCCAATATAATCACCATAACTAATATCAACGTTCAAACTTTTTAATTGAGCATCATAAATACCAAATGTAAATTGTCCATCTTGTAAATATCTCAATGTACCGTTTCCGTTATAATTTTTATTCTCAGCTTCATCTAAAATAGGTACAACCTTCAATTCAACTGGGAAAAAATACTTAATACCGTCTTTTGGTGCTTCACCGTATAAATTATCTGATGAAGAAGTTTCTCTATCGACACGATATAAAATAATTGTAAAATTACCATCACCTTCAATAGCTTCTCTACCCATAGAAATTTCTAAACCAAAATCTTCTTCGGAAAAAAACTTATTTATGCGTGTAATAGGGGTTATTTTTTTATTATTCATAGCTTTTAATATAAATATTTATATTTTCTATATTAATTGCATAACACTTGATTTTTATTAAAAAAATTATTATATTTACATATAATAACAAAAAAAAAGAAAAATAATTAATTTGATTAGTTTAGATGATATACGAGGACGTTCAGCTATAACCCTTCTAGAAAACTATGAAGGTATTAATCCATATTTAAAAAGATTAAAAGGTGAATACTTAAAAAATAAAAAATTGGCACTTACTGAAACCCAATCAAAATATATTATAGAGAATCACGATAGAGAACCTCAATATATAAATAGAGTTATAAGTATAACACCTTATTTAGGTGAAGAATTAAAAAAAATAGACGATTTATCTTTTACACCAGAAAAAATTTTAATTGAATTTATCTTAGCTGAAACTGATAAAAGTTTTCATGTCTATGGTAAACTTAAACAAAATCAAAAAGAATCCAAAATGTATTGGATTCCAAAAACACAAGTAAATGATGACCCATATTTTGAAAACATAGAAATTAACGTAGACTTTTCAAAATATAACAAAATTTTAAGCAAATATAATAAATCATTATATAAACACCAAGAAGATGGTATTAAATTTTTATTATCTAGAAAAGGCTGTATATTAGCAGACGATATGGGTTTAGGTAAATCAATGCAATCTATTATAGCTGCATTAGAAAGCGGTGCTGAAAAAATTCTTATAGTCACAACATCATCAACTAAAATAAATTGGGAACGTGAAATAAATGTTTTTTGTAATGATACAACAATTATTGATGGTAAAAAATGGGATACTGCTAAATTTACGATAATAAATTTTGATATATTAAAAAATTTCCATTCATTACCACCAGAAAGAAAAAGAAAAGACAATGAACCAGAACCAATTATGATTAGAGATATGGTAAATAGTGGTTTTGATTTATGTATTGTTGATGAAGCTCACAATTTAAAAAATAATGACAGTATCAGAGGTAAAATAATGGTTGATTTATGTGTTAAATATAACATACCAAAAGTATGGTTATTAACAGGTACACCAGTTGCAAATAGACCAATGGATTTTTTTAACCTTTTAAAGATAATTAAGTCACCTATAGCAGACAATTGGAAACATTATGCTGTTAGGTATTGCGATGGAAGAAAGTTCTTTAGAACGCTTAAAAATGGGCAAAGAAAACAAATATGGTTAACAGACGGTGCTAGTAATTTAGAAGAATTAGCAAACAAAACAAAAAATATTTTATTAAGACGTTTGAAGACAGATGCGGTTGATATGCCAGATAAAATTGTTACACCAATGTATCATCAATTAGATAAACAAGGTTGGAAAATGTATGAAAAACTTTGGGATGAATATGTTGAACAAAAAAAATTATTAGGTAAAAGAACAAATGAATCACAAAAAGATTTAGTTGAACTTATTTTACTAAGACAATTCATTGCACAACAAGCAATTCCGTATACTATTGAAATGATTGAAAATGCTATTGAAATGGGTAGGAAAGTTATTGTTTTTACTTCATTTTCTGAAGAATTAGAAATAATAGCAAATCATTTTAGTAAGATAGCTGTAAAACATAATGGGCCAATGACATCAGCTAAAAAACAACATTCTGTTGACCAATTCCAAAATAACCCTAAAATTAAAGTATTTGTTGGAAACATAAAAAGTGCTGGTGTTGGTATTACGCTTACTGAAGCTACTGTTGTGATATTTAATTCATTTGATTGGGTGCCTGGGAATAATGAACAAGCAGAAGATAGAGCGTATCGTATAGGTCAAAATAATGACGTTAATGTTTACTATCAATTATTTGAGAATACAATATCAACAAGAATGTGGGAAATGCTTAGAAATAAAAAAGATATAATTTCAACCATTATGGGTGAAAAAACAATAACAGAAGATGAAATAACTGCATTATTAGCAGAACAATTAATAGATTAAACATGGTAACACTTTATGGTTTTAGCGGATGTCCTTATTGCAAAGAATTAAAGGATTTATTAACAACAGAAAACATTGAATTCAAATATGTAGATGTAAATCTACCAGAAAATATAGAAGAATTTAATAAAATTTTAGAAATATCAAAAGCTGACGAAGTACCAATTGTTAAAGTTGGTAAACAACTTTTAGTTCCAAACGTTAGCTTTAAATCAATAAAAGAAGCTGCTGAACTAACAAAGAAATTTTTAGCATAATTACGTTTATTCTTATATTTATAAGTAAATAAACACAATTATGGGAGTTAGTTTAGACGAAAAAGAAAAGTTGTTCCGTCAATTAAGACATTCATTAGGCGCACCTATACGCCAAATAGAATTAACGGATGAACAGTTATGTACTCTTTTAGAGATATGCATAGAAGATTACGCACAATATGTTCAAGAATGGTTAATAGAACATCAATGGCAATCATTGTTGGGTCAAAATGTTGACACATTAGATATGGCATTTGCATTAAGTGTTAGAAATTTTGATTTCATGACACAATATACATATGCTTATTCAAAACAAGTAGGTTTACAAACTAGAGGTCCATGGGAACTTAAAAAAGATTACGTTGAATTAGAATCTGGGAGACAAGTTTATCAAATACCAGCTGGACGTGAAATAAATGAAGTTCTTTGGATTACACCTCCAGCAACCAGTCAAGCCTTATTAGCCAACTATGGTGGTATTGATTATGGTTTTGGTGGTGGTTTTTCCCAAGTAGGTGGTGGTGTAGGTACTGGTGGGCCAGGTTTTGCTCGTTCTGGTTATTATATCGCACCAGCATTTGATATTTTATTAACGGCTGCTGATATGAATCTTAAAAATCGTATCGTTAGAAGTGAGTTAGTACATAAAATAACTGCTGGTCCTAATGGAACAAAATTATTACATTTGATGAGTACGCCTGGTTCTAAATTATCTTTTGGGCAAGGTATTGGTGGTGTAGGTAGTTCTATTAACTTAACTGGATGCCAAGTTTGGTATTTTTATTACGATACAAATCCAGACAATGTTGACCAATGTAAACAAGATAATCCAGATATTATAAAAATGCCTAATAATGTTCCATTATCTAAATTAGATTATGCTGATTTTAACGAACCAACCAAAACACTTGTACGTCAATTATTTATAGCTGAAGGCAAAAGAACATTAGGTAGAGTTAGAGGAAAATTTGGTGGTATTGTTGGACCTCCAGAAGCTGAAAGAACTATGGATTACGATACATTGCTTTCTGAAGGTAATGAAGAGAAAAAAGCAGTGTTAGAAAGATTAGACGCTAGATTAGAAAGACTTTCAACAACAAAACAGTTAGAGAGAGGTGCTAATGAAGCAGAAAACTTAAATAAACATATGAAATATAGACCATTAGGATTTTGGGTATATTAAAATAAAAAAGGGGCTAATAGCCCCTTTATTATTTAAAATCCCCACTCATCTTCTGGTTCCTCTTTTTTTTGTAGTTCTGCCTCTTTATCCATTCCGTTTACACTAGCTAATTGTTCTAGATATTCTTCTGGTGCTTCAGCAAATGTATCATCGAATTCATCGTCTAATTGTAACTCTTCATCGTTTCTAATAATATTACCATCTTCATCTTCTTCGATATCATCCTCTTCGTCATCTTCGCCTTCAGAATATTTTCTTTTAGGTTTTTCAACTATTTTAACGTCTTCAACGATTTCACTTACTTTTTTTATAACTTTTTCAGTTATTATTTCAATATCATCAGATAATATTTCTTCATAATATCCATTTGTTTTTCCAGTCATAACTTCACATTCTGATACATAATCTAACCATTGTTCATAACGATTATCATCATTTTCATTACCAATCATTTTATAGTATGTATCTCTTTGATTAGCTTCTTTTTCATATTTAAAGATTTCTAATAAGTGACAAAGCGGTTCATCCCATTTTCTAGAAACCAACATACCGCTACCATCTGCATCTACACCACAAATAATCAAAATATCAATATGTAACTCACCAGTAGTTCTAATGTTTGTTAAATCTTTTACTTCTAAATGCTTAAAGATATCGTCTAATTGTTGTTTTTCGTGTTTAATACCTTCTTCTTTAGCTATTCTCATTCTTTCATGGTAGTCACTTCTAATTCTTTCCCATTCTTGTTCTTCCATGTTATTAGGGACTTTATTAACCTTATCCCAGAATTTAATTTCTTTGTCTTCCATAGTCATAAGGTCTTTATAAGAATCTTGGTCAGCTTCTTTAAATGGCATACCAGAAACTAATTCACATTCACCTTTAGTAAAGATAACTCTTTCTTTTAATCTTTCTACTGTTTTCTTTGTTGTTTTATCTTTAGTTTTAACAATATCTAATAATATTTTTGAACGAATATCTGGGCTAAAACAAACTAAGAGTGGTTTAACTTTTTTATTGAATGCATCTAAATAACGAGCAACATTATATTCATCAGTATATAAACTAGTTTCTATTTGTGATATTCTATTTATAATAGAATTATAATCGTTTGTTTCTTTTTCACCATTTTCTTCCATTGAAATTAAAGCTTTTTTAAGTATTTCTAATTCTTTAATGTTTTCAAAATCTTTTTCAACAGTCTCTGGGTTAATTAATTTACAATTTAATTCAGTAACCTTATCTACTGATGGTAAATGACCATTAACTGCGAAAAAAGCATCTTTTTCTTTTTTGGTCATTTTGTTTTTATCGATAGTTTTTAAATCACCATGAGATTTAGCAGTACCAGTATTAATATAATATAATACATCACCTAAAGTAATATCTAACCCTCCTTTTATTGCCAATTCCATATGAGCTTGTTTTGGCATTGGGTTACCAGCTTTATTTTTTTTCTTACTTTTTTCTTTATAATCTTTAATTGTTGATTTAACTTTTGCTTTAGAAGCCATTTTAACAAGTGGAATTTGGAAATTATAAATTTTATCTACATATTCATAATAATGTTTGATAAAATTATAACCATCACCATCTAACAACATTCTAATACCTTTGCCTAAAAATTCTTCAATATAAACTGACATCTTTTTAGATTTAACAGAGTTACCAACCAATTTAATTTTACCACCAATATCGTTAGCATAGTTTTTACGAGCAAAGTTGATTGTAGAATTACAAATATCATCAATATCTAAACCCATACGACCTTCCATATAGTTCTCATTAAATTCAGCCAATACAGCATCTAAACCAATTAATTCTTTACCACCATCATCGGTAGTTTTCCAATGTGAACCTTTAGCAACATATTTAATTTCATCTATGTTATCTGGGAAAGCAAAGTTGAAACCATCGGTATCACCCACTAATGCTCTAAAACCATGTTTTTCACAGAAATGACGAACCATTAAACGTAAGTATTGACGACCACGACATGTAGTTTCTTCAGCTGAATCAGTATCACCCCAGTTAAATATATAAGGAGCACCATATGAACCAAACCATGAGTTAGCTAATATTTTAAGTGGTAACTGCTTTTTATCATACAAGTTAGCTAATGCTTTATGTTCAGAAATTTGTTTTTTAATTGAAGTAATTTCTTCTGGTGATAAATCTTTGTTTTCTTTTAGTTTAGCTTCAAGTTTTTTAGCTTTCTTCTTTTCAGTACCAGTTAAGAATTTGAATTTATCACGAGTATCAACAACATATGTTAACATACCCTCCATTACACCAGAAATATCCAAATCTGGGAAAATACCATGAGTTAACTGTGTTTTAGGGTAAAGAGCAGCGTAATCTAGTTTTACTACGTTTTTAGCGTAACCTACTTCTAATAAACGAGATAAACCACCAGTAAATTCACGTTTCTTTTGTGTTTCTGGAATAGCAAGACCTCGTTCATATGACCACGCAGCCATGATAAGTTTCCATTGACCAGCGGTTCCCATTGTTGATGAACGCATAAATGTTGTTGGCAACATTTTTGCAATAAGGAAAGATGCTTGGTTAAATATTTTATCGATTTGTTCTGTTTCCCATAAATCATCACAAAGATATCTTTGAACTATATATGCACCAGTAACGATTTTATGACCTTCTTTTAATGGTTTCTTTTCAGTAATCATATACCAATCACCATTAGTGTCATTAAAAGCATATTTATTTTCTTTATCAGCCCATGTAGAATTGATTTTATCACCAGGCACATACACACGATTAGGTTTAGCTATTTCTGAATATTGAGTTATGTATTTCAAACCCCAACTTTTAATTTCAGAGTTAATAGCCATTGCTCTTCTCACAGCATGTGAAATATCAATAATGCTATAGCCATACATATATGTTTGCTTATAATTTTCAGTTTCACCACCTAATTTAAGTGTTGAATCTTTACGTTTAATTTTTGATAATCTACTTAAAGTAATAGCTAATTCAGTTATTGGTATTGAAAGTCTTTCAGCACGTTCAAACAAGAATGGCCAATCAAAATTCTCAGAGTTATAACCAGTAATAATATCTGGTTGCACTGCATCAATAATTTTAAAGAATTTTTCAATGTTTTCTCTTTCTGAATTTCTTTTATCAACAGCTGTTGGTCCAGTTGTTTCTAAAACACCTTCTAAACCTCTATTATCACGAACACCTATTTGGAAGATTGCGTTTTTACTAGCAAATAACCCTTCTGTTTCTAAGTCAAATTGAAATCTGTGAACATCATCATAATCATCCATCCCTTTAAATAATCTTTTTCCAGTTTGAATAAGATATTGTTCAGTAGGACTAAACATAACAAAAAGACTTTTATATGTTGGTGAATTTTTATCACTAGGGTTAATTTTATCACCACTAAACACATCAACACCACCTTCCTTAAAGAAATTCAATAAATTGTTATATGAATATTTACATGTTGCCATGTATTTATAACCATTTTCCATACGTTCTGGTGTATAACCTTCTTCGTTACTAGTTATAAGTTTTGTGATTTTTATACCGTATTCACGGCATGCTTCCATAATTTTAAGTCTTTTACCACCATACATTATAGATGTCACTTCTTCTTTAAACCAAAGGAATGGTTTATAATTATCATCGTATAGGTATTTACCCTTTTCTGGGTCGTTGATAACTAGAGTCACAGTTGGTTCACTATAACTAGATTCAACTGCTACAATATAGTTTTCTTGATTTGAACCTTGTAAGAATGTTTCAATTTCTTGATTACTTATTCTTGTTTTTGAATTACTCATATTTATTCGTTTTCACAAATGTACTAAATAAAGAATCAATAAACAATAGATTTATAAAAAATATTTTTAACTTTGTACATTACAAAGTTACGGAATTAATTTTTAAGTTTCAATTAAATATTATTTTTTAATTGAACCTTCCAATACATTAACAAACAGCTCTTCTCTTATTGGTACGATAAGGATACCACTATCATCTAAAAAATCGATTTCAAATTGAGCCACGTATCTTCCAGTAGTAGCTGTTTCTTTTGGGGTAAATTGATACACTAAATAAAATTCTTGACAAATACAACTTTGTTTAGGTAATACTTCTTCAATACTAGCAGTTTTACATGCAATTTTTTTAACACCAGTAACAACATCAGTCATTGTAAACGTGATATTAGCGTTTTGTATTTTATCATGAAACTTACTAAAGTCGTTTCTACCGTCTTTTATAAGTTCAAGTTTTAATTTAGGCAAAGTTGCGTTTTTATTTATGTAAAATTCCATATTTTAAAATATTATTATTATTATTTGTTATTAATTAAATAGTACCACCATCAGTTATTGTCCAAGCTTTATTTATATCTAAATAAGTTCTTGCACTAAGAACTTCAGTTATTCCAGAAGTATATTTAGTAGAACCTACACCTAAAGTAACATTAGATTGTACTGGTTTAGTTGGTACACCACCAATCCAACCAGTCCACCCAGTTAATATTGAATTGTAATTAGATGTAGACAATGCAGAACCATTAAACATTACTGACATATTAGTAACACCACTTACATTCCAATCACTTAAATCTTGATTGAAATTAGTTGCACTATTAAACATATAAGCCATATTTTGTACATTGCTAACATTCCAATTGTTTAAAGGTTGATTGAATGGTGTACTGTTAAACATACCACCCATATCAGTAACACCACTTACATTCCAATTGTTTAAATATTGATTGAAATTATACGCCACACCAAACATACCATTCATATTTTGTACATTACTTACATTCCATCCACTTAATGGTTGATTAAACGGAGTATTAGCGAACATTAAATATGTAGTCTGAACCTTACTTACATCCCAAGTATTAATACCAGTTGAACCACTATTATTAAATTTAGTATTTCTGAACATTACTGACATATTAGTAACTTTACCCACATTCCAATTACTTAAATCTTGATTAAAATTAGTTATACCATCAAACATATAAGCCATATTAGTAACACCACTCACATTCCATCCACTTAATGGTTGGTTAAATTGTGTACTATTAAACATAGATTGCATATTAATAACTTTACTTACATCCCAATTACCAATTGGTTGATTAAAGTTAGTAGCACCAGCAAACATATCGTTCATATACAGTACATTACTTACATTCCATCCACTTAATGGCTGATTGAATGGTGTGTAATTAAACATATAAGACATATTAGTAACGCCACTTACATTCCAGTTATTAATTCCTGTGAAACCACTATTATTAAATTTAGTATTTCTGAACATTACTGACATATTAGTAACTTTACTTACGTCCCAATTACTTAAATCTTGATTAAAGTTTATAGCTTGGTCAAACATGTAAGCCATATTTTGTACATTACCAACATTCCAATTACCAATTGGTTGATTGAAATTATAATTACTATTAAACATACTACCCATATCAGTAACACCACTCACATTCCAATTGTTAATACCTGTGAAACCACTATTATTAAAATTAGATATAAGAAACATACCATTCATATTTTGTACATTACTCACATTCCAACTACTTAAATCTTGGTTAAAATTATTTGTGTTTCTAAACATTGCATACATATTAGTAACATTACCAACATCCCAATTATTCAATGGTTGATTAAAACTCCAAGCTTGACCAAATGTCGCAAACATATTAGTAACACCACTCACATTCCAATTATTTAATGGTTGATTAAATTGAGTTGCCAAATAAAACATAGCTTGCATATCAGCAACTTTACTAACATTCCACCCACTTAAAGGTTGATTAAATGGTGTATTAGCAAACATCCAACCCATAGTTGTTACATTACCAACATCCCAATTATTAATACTAGTTGAACCACTATTATTAAAATTAATGGCATCTTTAAACATAAATGACATGTTAGTGACACCACTAACATTCCAATTACCTAAATCTTGATTAAAATTAACTGCACTATTAAACATATATTGCATATCATTAACTTTACTCACATTCCAATTGTTTAATGGTTGATTAAATTGATAATTATTACCAAACATAGCATTCATAGTTGTAACACCACTCACATTCCAATTACCAATTGGTTGATTAAATGGTGTACTAGCAAAAGTACCATACATATTCTGTACGTTACCAACTTTCCAGTTATTAATTCCTGTGAAACCACTATTATTAAAATTAGATTGATAGAACATAAGTCCCATATTAGTAACACTACTTACGTCCCAATTACTTAAATCTTGATTGAAATTAGATGTATTTTGGAACATTTGGTACATATTTTGTACTTTACCAACATTCCAATTACCAATTGGATGATTAAATGGTGTATTTAAGAACATACTTCTCATATCAGTAACATTACTTACATTCCATCCACTTATTGGTTGGTTAAATGGTGTATATTGAAACGTAGCATACATACTACCCACTTTACTTACATTCCAATCGTTAACATAACCATTAAAAGAAGAACGGTCAAACATTGCAGTCATATCATTAACTTTTTCTAATACTGGTGTATCTGATATGGTATCCCCAGTTAAATTAGAACAATGTGAAAAAGACCAAGCGAAATTTTTCCAAACAACACTACCCCATTGGTCAATAGATTTAATTTTTAATCTATCACCACCATAATAAAAATAAAGTCTATCTAATCTACCATATATGTTAATAGTATATGTACCACCAGACGGATAAGTATGTGTTGTAGCTGTACTACTAAAACTTTTAATTTTATCTATTGTTCCATCACCCCATTCTACTCTAAATCTATAATCAGGTGAACCAACATTAGTTAATGGTAGTTTAAATTGATTTGTATTTGAACATACAACACTAGGATTATATGGGTTTGACCCAGTTAATGTTGTATCAACGGTTATAGTTAAAGGTCTAAATCTAGGTACACTTCTATTTGATGCCATTTTATTTTAATTATTGTAGTTGTATTATCCAATATTCAATCCATGTATCTGTTACATATTCCGCATATATAATGTTTAATTCATCAGTAATATAAACACCTTCACCAACTAATTTCCATGTTGCTGGGAATGTTGGTTCAACAGAACTTTGATGGTATATCTTTTGAATCATACCCAATTTAGCGTTTGTTGTATTACCACTAATATTACCAGATATCGGTGATGTAGGTAAATTAAATACCGTTTTACCAGAGAAATGTATTGTTTGACCTGTACCTTGTTTAGTTAAATCTTGTGGTTCTTGCCATGCAGTATTACCACTTACATCTAAAGCAGTTAATACATAACCAGCTGTTGCACCTGATGTTACTTGTAAAGTCGTTGTTTTTGTTTTACCATTAATGTCTAATTTTTCTGATGGAGATGTTGTTGCGACACCTATATTACCTAAATCTGTAATATGTAAAAATGGGTTACCTGTATTACCATCAATTTTTAATGTATATGGTTGATATGCAGTAGCACCACTAGCTATAGTTGTACCAGTTTTAGGTGTCCACCATGGATTTTCATAAGGACCTTTAATGTGTACTAAAGCTGTTGGTGAAAATGTACCAATACCAACATAACCATAAGTGTTTACAATAAACGATTCACCCCAATTAAAACCGTTACCATACATACTTTGAGCTTTAATAAGATGATGACTACCAGCACCACTATTTCTGTAATTACCAACACTTAATCTAGAATCTGTATTTTCGGTCGCACCAATTCTAACATTACCAACTTCTGAAATTGAAAATTTTTCACTATGATGATTACCACAGTGATTTGTAACTACAGCGAATTTACCAGTGCCATTACAATACCCCCCCTCTATATGCATAATAACGTTAGAACCTTCTAATAATAAATTACTAGTGTTATTACCATCTCTGTTTTTATACCCATCTGGGAAAAGTTTACCTTCAGCAATAGTTGAATATGTGTTACTCGGAAAAACCGTAGTATATGATATATCAACTGAAACATCTTGTCCACCACCACTAAAAGTTGGATAACTAGGGTTAGGATATGTTGCCATACCAGGAGGATATATAGTGGTACCCGATAATGGATGTGTATTTGGATATCTATAAGAAAAACCACCATTACCTAAAGGATATGAATAACTATGGAATCCACCGTATAACCCAAAACCATATACACCAACACCGCTAACCCTACCTATAGCTGGGGTATGTCCATTACCAAATTTAATAGGGTTATTACCTACCATATTTAACTCTCCATTTACTTGAACTTTTGGTGTATAATTAGTTAATGTATAAGCAGTAACAGCAGATACTGGATAACCCCATGGATACCCAGTGTTTTGTATAGGGTTTTTATTTGAACCTAAACCAATGTAACCATCATTTCTAACATTAAATAATTGAGTCCCAGCATAATTAATTGCGTTAATAGTTGAACCAGAACTAGTTGAATTAATACCTCTAACTATTAACGTATCGTTAATATTATTAGTCGTTGTCAATGAATTATTATTAACTATTAAATTACCTCTACTAGTAGCTATTAACCTACTTAAACTTTGTGTAGTATAAGTCAAACCAGTAACCGCCCAATCTGGTGCACCAGAAAATCTAACATCAAAATTTGTTATTAATGTTGTGTTATTAGGAATACTTGATATAGTTAAATTAATATTTGTTGTTGCCGTATAATTTGGAGCTACTTTACCTTTAACAGTTATAATTTCA
>JACCDX011458011.1_pt1 | contig 49513 bp, 35 predicted proteins | sample 7449681 | NCBI WGS metagenome assembly JACCDX01 (sample SAMN15323450, study PRJNA562643) | freshwater metagenome | isolation source: river surface water | place: USA:Blue River Watershed | collected 2017-08-18
CATGTCTATCCATGCCGCACTCCACCACGTCACCCATTACAGCTACGACCGGCTGGTTGAGTTAGGCCCGCAGGTCATTCGCCTGCGCCCTGCCCCGCACTGCCGCAGCAACGTCATTTCGTACTCGCTCAAGGTCGAGCCCGAGCATTTCATCAACTGGCAGCAAGACCCGTTTGCGAACTACCAAGCGCGCTTGGTGTTTCCCGAAAAAACGCGCGAGTTCAAGGTCACGGTGGACTTGGTGGTGGAGATGGCGGTGTACAACCCGTTCGACTTCTTCCTCGAACCGCACGCCGAAAAGTTCCCCTTCGCCTATGGCGTGACCTCGGCGCAAGAGCTGGCCCCCTACTTGGTGACCAACCGCTTCACGCCCAACTTCAAACACTATTTCAAGGGCATCGACTTCAAGGCGCTCAAGCGCGAGCCCATGCGCACCATCGACTTTCTGGTGGACATCAACCGCAAACTGCACGAAGACATTGCGTACACCATTCGCATGGAACCCGGTGTGCAAACGCCCGAAGAAACGCTCACCCTGCGCAGTGGCTCGTGCCGCGACAGCGCGTGGTTGTTGGTCAACCTGCTGCGCCATTGCGGCTTGGCCGCTCGCTTTGCCTCTGGCTATTTGATTCAGCTCGCCCCCGATGTGAAGTCGCTCGACGGCCCTAGCGGCACCGAGGTGGACTTCACCGACTTGCACGCGTGGTGCGAGGTGTATCTGCCCGGCGCAGGCTGGATTGGCCTTGACCCGACATCGGGCTTACTGGCTGGCGAAGGCCACATTCCGCTGGCGTGCACACCGCAGCCCTCGAGCGCAGCCCCTATCGAAGGCTTGGTGGACGAAGCCGAGGTGGAATTCAGCCACGAGATGAAAGTCACCCGCGTGCTCGAATCGCCACGCGTGACCAAGCCCTACACCGAAGACGAATGGATGGAAGTGCTGGCCTTGGGCGACGAGGTAGACCGCCGACTGACGGAAGGTGATGTGCGATTGACGATGGGCGGCGAACCCACTTATGTGGCAGTGAACGACCGCGACGCACCAGAATGGAACACCGATGCACTGGGCCCGACCAAACGCGGCTTTGCCACCGAATTGGTGCACAAGCTACGTGCCGAATATGGCGATGGCGGCTTCTTGCATTTCGGCCAAGGCAAGTGGTATCCGGGCGAGCAGCTACCACGCTGGGCACTGGGCATTTACTGGCGCACAGATGGCCAGCCTTGCTGGCACAACCCCGATTTGTTTGCTGACGAACGCGTGCCCAGCAGCTACACCACCGAAGACGCACAACGCTTCACGCAAACGCTTGCACACAAGCTGGGACTGGACGACCAATACATCACCCCCGGCTATGAAGACACGTGGTACTACCTCTGGCGCGAGCGCCGCTTGCCTGTGAACGTGGACCCGTTTGATGCCAAGCTCGACGACGAGATGGAACGCGTGCGCCTGCGCCGCGTGTTCAGCCAAGGCCTCGACAAAACCGTGGGCTATGTGTTGCCGCTCAAAGCGGGTGAAGTGGCAGGCGGGCCGCGTTGGAGCACCGGCCCTTGGTTCTTGCGCGACGAGCGCATGTACCTCGTGCCCGGTGATTCGCCCATGGGCTTGCGCTTGCCACTCGACTCACTGCCGTGGGTCAGCCAAGCCGACTACCCCTATGCAATTGAGCAAGACCACTTTGCTGAGCGCAAGCCTCTGCCCCACGCCGCGGCCTTGCGTGCGCAGTACTCGCACCATGCACGCCACACCCACTATGACCATCACATCAACACGCACGTGGCGGGTGGTGGCTTGGCCCAAGGCGGCACCGTAGGACTGCAAACTGGCATGGGTCAAGACGGCTTTGTGCCCAGCACCGCACACCCCGTACCGGCCAAAGACCAATCGGCGCATTGGATTACCCGCACCGCCATTTGCGTGGAAGTGCGCGACCCCTCACGTGCCAATGGCCCCGCCGTTGAGTTGAAGGCGATGGACAACCCGCAAGGTTTGATTTACGTCTTCATGCCACCACTCGGCAATTTGGAAGACTACCTAGAACTGCTCAGCGCGATCGAAGCCACGGCGGAAGAGTTGGGCGTGCGCCTTGTGTTGGAAGGCTACCCGCCTCCACGCGATGTGCGCCTGAAAGTGCTGCAAGTCACGCCTGACCCTGGCGTGATTGAAGTCAACATCCACCCCGCCCACAACTGGCTGGAAATCGTGGACCACACCGAGTTCTTGTACAAGGCCGCGTTTGAATCGCGCCTGTCGGCCGAGAAGTTCATGACCGATGGCCGCCACACCGGCACCGGCGGCGGCAACCACATCGTGATGGGGGGCGCAACGCCTGCGGACAGCCCCTTCTTGCGCAAGCCTGAGTTACTGGCTTCGCTCATCTTGTATTGGCATAACCACCCCAGCTTGAGCTACTTGTTCAGCGGCATGTTCATTGGCCCCACCAGCCAAGCCCCGCGTGTGGACGAAGCGCGTAACGACCAAATTTACGAACTCGAAATTGCGCTGGCCGAAATCCAAAAGAACCGCGCAAAGTTTGGTGCAGACATGCCGCCGTGGTTGGTTGACCGCACGCTGCGCAACTTGTTGATTGACGTCACAGGCAACACGCACCGCAGCGAGTTTTGCATCGACAAGCTCTACTCGCCCGACTCGTCCACCGGACGTTTGGGCTTGCTCGAACTACGCGCCTTTGAAATGCCACCGCACGAACGCATGAGCATCGTGCAACAGCTCTTGCTGCGCGCCTTGGTCGCTCGTTTTTGGGAATCACCTTACCAAGCCCCTGCGACACGCTGGGGCACCGAGCTGCACGACCGCTTCTTGTTGCCGCATTTCGTCAAAGCCGATTTTGATGATGTGCTGACTGAGCTGGGCGACTGCGGCTTTCAGTTCGACCCCGCATGGTTTGCACCGCACTTTGAATTCCGTTTTCCACGCGTGGGCGATTTGCAAACACTGGGCATCAACCTCACGCTGCGCAACGCCTTGGAGCCTTGGCACGTCATGGGCGAAGAAGGGTCGAGTGGCGGCACGGTGCGCTATGTGGATTCGTCACTCGAACGCATTGAGGTGCATGTGACGGGCCTCAACCCCAGCCGCCACACCATCACTGTGAACGGCACGCCGCTGCCTTTGCAACCCACAGGCACGGTGGGCGAATACGTGGCTGGCGTGCGCTATCGCGCATGGGCGCCGTCATCCGCCTTGCACCCCACCATTGGCGTGCATGTACCGCTGACGTTTGACATCGTGGACACGTGGATGAAGCGCTCGGTGGGTGGCTGCCAGTACCACGTGGCACACCCCGGTGGGCGCAACTACGACAGCTTTCCCGTCAACGCCTACGAGGCCGAGAGCCGACGTTTGTCGCGCTTCTTCCCGCTGGGCCACACACCGGGCAAACTGGATGTGCCGCAAGCCACCGTGGGGGTGCCTGCCAGCAAAGAGTTTCCGTTCACGTTGGATTTGCGACGCGTCTAAACGCACCATTCAACCCATGGCCAAACCCTAAGGCGGTGAGACAATGCAGCCACTGTGCAAAAGCCCTCCTCGCCCCCTTCAGTGTCTGCTGCCTCACCACGTTTGGTTGACGTGGTGAAGGGCCTTGCACATCCCGCCGACCGCGGACACTTTGATGAGTTGCAAGGCAAATGTTCGCCAGCAGTTACGTCAGCGGCCAAAGCAATGGCAGAAGAGGCAAATGCACATAACCTGTCTTCACCTTGGCGCACATTTTTTGAACAGCTCGGCAACACCGGCCTCGACGACCTAGACCGTCGCACCCAAACCTTGGCGCGCCAAGTGCGCGACAACGGCATCACCTACAACGTATACGCCAGCCAAGGCGGCCCGCAGCGGCCTTGGGCTTTAGATCTGTTCCCGCTCATCGTCACGCCTGAGAGCTGGCAGCACATTGAAGTAGGTGTGAAGCAACGCGCACGTTTGCTCGAGCGCATGATGGCCGATGTGTATGGCCCGCAGCAATTGATTCGGGAAGCCATGATTCCGCCCGCCTTGGTGCAAGGCCACCCCGGCTACTTGCGCGCCATGCATGGCGTGACACCTGTGGGTGGCACGCATTTGCACATCGCTGCATTTGACTTGGCGCGTGGGCCTGACGGCCACTGGGCTGTGGTGTCGCAACGCACGCAAGCGCCTTCGGGCTTGGGCTATTTGTTAGAAAACCGCTTGCTCATTTCGCGCCAATTTCCGCAAGCGTTTGAGGCCATGAACATTCAGCGCTTGGCAGCCACCTACCGTGTGTGGGTGGAGTCGCTCAAGGCGCACAGCCCCGAAGGTGCCAATGCCCACGTGGCCTTACTCACGCCTGGGCCGTACAACGAAACCTATTTTGAACACGCCTACCTCGCCCGCTACTTAGGGCTGACCTTGGTCGAGGGCCATGACCTGACCGTGCGCGACGAGCGCGTGTACCTGCGTACCTTGCGTGGCTTAGAGCCCGTGCATGTGTTGCTCAAGCGCATGGACGATGAGTTCTTAGACCCGCTTGAATTGCGCGCAGACTCCACCTTGGGCATTCCCGGTTTGCTGCAAGCCGTGCGCGCTGGCCATGTGGTGGTGGCCAACGCACCAGGCTCAGCAGTTTTAGAGTCGCCTGCTTTATTGGGCTTCTTACCAGCACTCAGCAAAAAGCTGTTGGGCGAAGAACTGCAACTGCCTGCACTCGACACCTGGTGGTGTGGCGAGCGTGCGGCTTTGGCTTCGGTGCTGCCGCAACTCGAACACATGGCCATCAAGCCCACCTACCCGGGCTCAGCCACACACGGCACGTTTGATGCAACGCTGGGTCGCACACTCACGCAAGCACAACGCGACGAATGGGTAGGCCGCATCACCCGCCAGCCCGACCGCTACACCTTGCAGGCGTACACGCCTCTGTCGCAAATGCCCACTTGGAAAAACACCACCGAAGGCGTGGTGCAACGCTCGGTCATGCTGCGTGTGTTTGCCTTGCGCAACAGTGCTGGCGATGGCCCAGATGCGTGGCGTGTGTTGCCCGGTGGTTTGGCACGCATTGCTGCACCGGATGCACAAATTGCCTCCATGCAACGTGGCGGCAGCAGTGCCGATGTGTGGGTGCAAACCCATGCCGATATTGACCGCAGCAGCTTGCTGCCCAAGTACACAGCGGCCTCTGGCTTTAAATACCGCGAGCGCATGGTCACCAGCCGCGCCGCCGAAAACTTGTATTGGCTGGGCCGCTACACCGAGCGCAGCGAAAACATGGTCCGCTTGGTGCGCCTATGCATCGAAGCCTTGAATGGCGAAGACCTCGCCTCACACAGCTTGTGGACGTGGCTGCAATTGCTCACCCAGCGTCAAGGCTTGGTGCCCGCGGGCGTGCCATCGGCACACGCCGCTGGCGAAGACAAAGCCACCAGCACTCCCAGCATGGGCGCACGTCGCCGCGTGTTTGAACGCACCCTCATTGCGTGCTTGGACCAAGACGAGCACAGCACCAGCGTGGGCTACAACTTGCGCGCTTTGCAGCAAGCGGCATCGTCGCTGCGCGAGCGTTTGTCACCCGAACACTGGAACGCCATCGTGCATTGCGTGGACCAGTTCAGCGCCGATTGCGCACAAGCAGACTCACCGCGTGCGTTCTCTGCGGTTCAAGCCATGCAGGCACTTGATGCTGCTAGCTCTGCACTGGCGGCTATCACCGGCGCACAAACCGACCGCATGACGCGTGACGATGGCTGGCAACTGCTGAGCATTGGCCGCCATGTCGAGCGTTTGGGATTTTTGTCATCTGCATTCGACTTGGCCATCGAAGTGGGCGCGTTTGAACACACCGGCGATGACGCTGACAGTGCCGACGACAACAGCTCGCACTATGCCGCGCTGTTGTCGCTGTTTGACAGCACCATCACCTTCCAAGCCCAGTACCAACAAAGTCGCGAACTGGCCCCACTGATTGAGCTGCTGGTGCAAGACAACGACAACCCGCGCTCACTCGCATGGGTGGCGCGCACGCTGCGTGGCCGCTTGTCCAAACTGGCCGACACCCCCATGGGCGAGCCTGATGCTTTGGCACGCTTGGTGCCCGATTTGAAACAAACTGATTTAGAGCGACTCTGCACCTCGAACGAGGTGGGCCACCACCTCAACTTGCGCGCATGCTTGACCGCGTGCATGCAAGCTGCGTGGCAGGTGTCTGACGCCATCACGGCGCGTTACTTCAGCCACACCGATCATGCCGACAGCGTGGGGGCTTAAGACATGTTGCTGCATATCACTCACACCACCACTTACCACTATGTGCCGCAGGTCAACACCGCGCAGCACATGGCGCACTTGCTGCCGCACAGCGATGCCGCACAAACGGTACAACACGCCGAGCTGCACATCATTCCCACGCCAGCCGCCACCAGCACGCATGTGGATGTGTTTGGCAACAACCGCACCTTCTTCTCGCTGCCTGTGGTGCACGACACACTCAGCATCACCGCCAAGAGCACGGTCGACACCCACTTCATCCCCTACCCCCCCGAGCAAGCGCTGACCACGCCCGCCTGGGAAAACGTGCGCGAACACTTTGTGTATCACTCAGGTGCCGCGTGGGATGCCGCTACCGAATACGTGTTTGCCTCGCCCTACGTGCAGCCGCATCCCGACTTTGCCGAATTCGCACGTGCTAGCTTTACACCTGCACGCCCCGTGCTAGCAGCCGCTTGCGATTTGATGATGCGCATTCACCAAGAGTTCACGTATGAGGCCGCCAGCACCGACATCAACACGCCTGCGCTTGAAGCCCTCAAAAACCGCAAAGGTGTGTGCCAAGACTTTGCGCACATCCTCATCGGTTGTTTGCGCACACAAGGTTTGGCGGCACGTTATGTGAGCGGCTATTTGGTAACCGAAGTGCCAGAAGGCCAAACACGTTTAATTGGCAGCGACGCCTCGCACGCCTGGGTGTCGGTGTATGTGCCCAACGACTTAGACGATGCCGCTGAAACCGCCAAGACCGGCGCACTCGCCACGCACGGCCAGTGGTTTGACCTGGACCCCACCAACAACCGTTGGGGCTTGAGCTCGCCGGGCATCGACTACGTGACCTTGGCCATTGGCCGCGACTACGCCGATGTGTCACCTGTGCGTGGCGTGATTCATGGCGGGGCGAGCCACACGCTTGAGGTGGCTGTCACGGTGCAACCGGCTTCGGAGTTAGCGGCTGCATCTGGACAAACGCAATCGCAAACTCAAAATTAAGCGCTCTTAAAATCGCCGGATTGAAACAAGGAATTCTCATGAGCGTTTACGACAAACTCCAAGCCCTGAACATCACCCTGCCCCCCGTGGCTGTGCCTGCTGCGGCTTATGTGCCATTTGTGCAAACAGGCAACTTGGTGTTTTTAAGCGGCCACATCGCTAAACAAGACGGCAAAGTGTGGACAGGGCAACTGGGCAAAACCATGGAAACGGCCGAAGCCGCGCAAGCCGCACGCGCAGTGGCGGTTGATTTGTTGGGCACCTTGCATGCCGCTGTGGGCGACCTGAACAAAGTCAAGCGCATCGTCAAAGTGATGAGCTTGGTCAACTCCAGCCCCGACTACACCGAACACCACTTGGTCACCAACGGCTGCAGCGAACTGATTGGCCAAGTGTTTGGTGACAAAGGCGCGCACGCACGCAGTGCGTTTGGCGTGGCGCAATTGCCTTTGGGTGCTTGCGTGGAAATTGAGTTGATTGCCGAACTCGCCTAAGCGGTTTATTCCGTTACCAAATCATTCGTCAAAGTCCCAGATCTGGTGCAGATCTAAACGAATCAACGCCAGCAACTCCACCACCTCTAGCTGCATGCGCTCAGCGGCATTGAGGTTGTCGCTGGCGAGGCGAGCAATCAGCAACACATCCGACAAACTGCCCTCGCCCAAGGTGTAGGCCTTGACTGATTTTTCTGCAGCCAAGGCTTGGCGTTGGGCCGCAGATTTCAAGTTGTCAGCGGCTGTGCGTTTGTGTTGAAACTGAATCCACATGTTGTCAAACATGGCGCCCAGTTGCTGCTCGGCCAGCAGCACTTTGTCGCTGGCGACTTGTGCATCGGCCACCGCTGCACTGGCGTGATGAAAGCGCGAGGCACTGGGAAATGGCATGGAGAACATCACCCCCGAAATGGTTTCAGCCCCTGCCCGCTCACGCCCGCTGAATACACCCAATGTGGGGTCAGGCAATCGGTCACGCGAGGCACGGTCAGCTGCAAGGCGCAAACGTTGTGCGTCCACACGCATCATGTTGAGTTCGTGGTTTTTGTCTAAAAACTCTTGGCGCATCGCAGCCATGCTGTCGGTCAAAGCGGGCAAGTTAGGCGATGCATCCAAACGCAAAGCCACAGGCATGTGCGTGGGTAACACCATGCCTGCATAGCGACGCGTGAAAGCTGACGCACTAGAGGCCAACTGTGCATCAGCCACCGAACGTGCGGCGGTGATGCGCTCGAACTCGGCATTGGTCAGCTCTGCATCGCGCTGCGAAATTTCACCTTGTCTGAGTTGGCTTTGCGTGAGGCGCTGCATTTTGGCGGCCAAGTCAAAGGTGGTCACCGCATTCTTATGGTCAGCCAAAGCGCGCAGGTAAGCAAACCAAAACCGCATCAACTCACGCGCGCCTTCGTGCATGGCATCGGCGTATTCGATATCGGCAAAGGCTTGGGTTTGCGTGGCCAGGTCGGCGTCCATGCCACGCTTGCCCCAAAAGCGCACAGGGCGCTCGATGCTCACCATCGATTCATGCAACTGCGTGCCTGCCGCCACATCACGGCGGCGCTGCGACGTGCTGCGCAAGGTGAACTCAGCGGGGCCTGAATCAATGCCTTTGGCGCGCGCTGTGCCTGCTTCTTTTTTGGCGCGCGCGGCTTGCATGAAGGGGCTGCTCAGCAAGGCGTCTTTCACCGCTGCTTCGGCGGGGAGATACGGCAAGAGGGGTGCTGTCACCGTCGACGCTGAGGCCGCGCCGGAAGCTGATGACGCAGCAACAGACGATGCAACGGTTGCTGAAACGGCAGGCTGCTGTGCCTGCGCCCCACCCAGCATCAAGGTGCAAGTGCAAGCCACAGCAAAGGCAGCAACATCGGATGTCACGAAACGTTTCATGATTTTCTCCAAGGCAAGAAGCGCGTGAGCGCATGCCACGGCACGCTGTCTAGCCCACCAAAGCGTTCAAACAATTTAGGCAACAGCAACAAGGTCAACAAGGTGGCGCTGAGCAAACCGCCCGTCACCACAATCGCCAAGGGCCGTTGAATTTCTGAACCAGGCCCCGTGGCAAACAACAGCGGAATCATGCCCAGCGCCGTGATAACCGCCGTCATCAGCACAGGGCGCAAACGGCGTTCCGTGCCTAAACGCACCACCACATCCATCGCCTCGCCGTCCAGCAAACGCTCGTTGAAGTGCGTGACCATCACCACACCATTGAGCACGGCAATGCCCAACAGCGCGATGAAGCCCACCGACGCAGGCACCGACAAATATTCACCCGAAATCGCGAGGGCCGCCACACCGCCCACCAACGCAAACGGGATGTTCAAAAAAATGATGCCCGCCTGAATGGCCGAGCCAAAGGTGAACACCAAGATGGTGAAGATGAGCACCATGGCCGCAGGGATGACTAGCCCCAAACGCGCCGCCGCACGTTGTTGGTTTTCAAACTGACCACCCCACACAATGCGCACATCGCTGGGCAGCTTTAAGGCGGACACAGCCTTTTGGGCATCAGCCACAAAGCCCGTCAAATCGCGACCATCCACCGACACCTGAATGCTGGTGAAGCGTGCGCTTTGCTCATGGTCCACACGGATGGGGCCATCGACCAAGCGAATGTCAGCCAAGGCACTCGCGGCCCACACGCGGCCGTCGGGTGCGGCGAGCTGCAAGTTCTTAAACGCTTCAGGGCTTTGACGCGTGGCCTCGTTGCCGCGCAAAGTAAGCGGCATGCGCACACCGTCTTGCAGCACGTAGCCGAGAGACTCGCCCTCCACTTGGTTCTTCAACGCTTGCTGCAAAGCCTCCACACTGAAGCCCGATTGGCCCATGGTGGTGCGGTTCAAACTGACCGACACGTATTGCAAGCCTTCGGCCTTGGCTGCAATCACCTCGGCAGCGCCGGGGATGGTGCGCACGGCATCGGCAATCTGATGGGCGGCTTCGTTCAAGCTGCCGAGGTCTGTGCCAAAAATTTTGATGGCCACATCGCCGCGTGTACCGGTGAGCATTTCAGACACGCGCATTTCAATCGGCTGCGTGAAGCCATAGACCAAACCCGGAAAACCATCCAGCACCACACGCAGCGCGTCGACGATGTCATCCTTGTTACCGCGCCATTCGCTTTTGGGTTTGAGCACCAAGAAGGTGTCGGTCTCGTTCAAGCCCATGGGGTCTAGCCCCAACTCGTCAGAGCCAGCACGGGCGACGATGGACTTGACCTCGGGCACATTGTCCAAAATGGCTTGCTGCACACGGGTGTCAATTTCCAATGAAGCTTCGAGTGAAATGGAAGGCAGCTTTTGCAGCTGTACCAAGATGTCGCCTTCGTCCAAAGTAGGCATGAAAGTTTTGCCAATGAAGCTGTACAACACCGCAGCCACCACCAACGAAGCCACCGACACGCCATACAACCACTTCGGCTTGGCCCAGACGCGTTCGCGTAAGCGCAAGTACGCGGCATGAATTTTTTGCATCACCACAGGCTCGTGCGCACCCTCTTCCTTCAACACCATCGAGGCCAAGGCCGGAATCACACTGAAGGCCAACAGCAGCGACGAAGTCAGCGCCATGATGATGGTCACAGCTACAGGTGCAAACAGCTTGCCTTCTAAGCCTTCAAGGCTCAGCAGTGGCAAAAACACCACGCAAATGATGAGCACGCCCGATGCCACAGGTTTGACCACTTGGCGCACGGCACTCAGCAAAATTTCGGTCTTCGACAAAGCGTGCCCCTTTGGATGCGACGCAAATGCAGTTTCGATGTTTTCCACCACCACCACGGCGGCGTCCACCAACATACCCAGCGCAATCGCCAAACCACCCAAGCTCATCAAGTTGGCCGTTAAACCAAAGCCGCGCATGAGCATGAAGGTGCTGAGCAATGACAAAGGCAGGGCCACAGCCACCACCACGGCGGCGCGCATGCCACCCAAGAACACATACAAGGTGATGCACACCAACACCGCCGCTTCAATCAAGGCATGAATGACTGTGTCTGCGGCGCGGGTGACCAATTCGCCTCGGTTGTAAAAGGTTTTCACGGTCATGCCTTTGGGCAAGCGCGGCGCCATCTCGGCCAGCTTGGCATCGACGGCGTTGACCAACTGACGGGCATTGACACCGCGCATGCCCAGCACCAGGCCTTCGACTGCTTCGCCTTGGCCATCGTGGGTGACCGCCCCGTAGCGGGTGAGTGCACCGTGCGTGACGGTGGCCACATCGTCAAGCTGCACCTTGGTGTTGCGCGTGGTGCTCAAACGCACGGCACGTAAATCATCCAACGTTTTCACAGCGCCTTCCACTCGCACCACCAAGGCTTCTTCGCCAGCGGTCAAACGGCCTGCGCCGTCGTTGCTGTTGTTGGCGAGCAAGGCTTGTCGCAAGTCAGTCATGCTCACGCCCATGGCCGCCATCTTGGCGGTGTTGGGAATCACCTCAAAGGTTTGCACTTCACCACCGAGCGAGTTGACTTCGGCCACGCCAGGGATGGTGCGCAGCTCGGGGCGAATCACCCAGTCAAGTACGCGGCGTTTTTCGGCCAAGCCGAAATCGCCTTCAAGGGTGAACATGTACACCTCGCTCAGCGGCGTGGTGATGGGGGCCAAGCCACCGCTCACACTGGCAGGCAAATCGCGCATGACCGAGCTCAAGCGCTCAGACACTTGTTGGCGCGCCCAATACAAATCCACGCCTTCGTCAAAGTCGATGGTGATGTCGGCAATGCCGTACTTGGAGATGGAACGCACGATGCGCTTGTTGGGAATGCTCAACAGCTCTTGCTCAATGGGTTTGACCACGCGCTGCTCCACCTCTTCTGGTGTCATGCCTGGAATTTTGAGAATGACCTTGGCCTGCGTGGGCGAGATATCGGGAAAGGCATCAATCGGCAAATTGAGCCACGCGTAGGTGCCTGCGATGAACAGCAAACCAGCACACGCCAGCGTGAGGCTGCGAAAACGCAGGCTCAGACGAATCAGGTGTTCAAACATCACTCGTCCTTTATCACTCGTCTTTTTGCAATAGCGCACGCAAAGAAGCGATGCCTGTGATCGCCACTTTGCTCCCTGCAGGCAACGCGGTTTCGATCAACGACAAGTCGTCGGTGGACGACAGCACCGTCACCGTTTGCGCTTCAAAGCCTTTGTCATTCGCAACAAACAACCAAGGCTTGCCGCGCCACTGCGTGACGGCGCGTGCAGGTACCAACCATTGCGTATCTGGCTTGGCCACACTGACTCTGCCTTTGGCATGCACGGTGACAGACACCAACTCACCCGCTTGCAAGCTGCCACGCGTTGTGACGGTGGCGCGTGCACGTGCCGACTGGCTGGCATCCACCGCACGGCTCACACCAATGAGTTTGGCTTTGGCATTGCGCGAGGCAATGCTCACCTCGTCCCCCACTTGCAACTGCGCAGCTTTGTCGGATGAAAGCTGTACGTCGAGTTGCAACTGCGAGCTGTCAGCCAGCTTGAACAACATCGCGCCCGCTTCCACGCGTTGACCCACGGCGACAAAGGCCTCGGACACCGTGCCCGACAGCGGTGCCTTGAGCGTGCCCGTGGCGTAGCCCGTGTTGGCATCAAAACGCATGCCTGCGGCAACCAGCTCGGCTTCACGCGCATGCAGCTGCGCTTGCGCAGTCTCTTGTTTAGAGCGGCTCAGCTGCAAACGCACGGCAGGAATGATGCCTTCGTCAAACATGACTTGGTCGCGCTGTGCAGCGGCTGAAGCATTTTTGTAATCGAGTGATGCTTCGTTCAACAAACGACGCGCGTCACCCAACAGGGGGCTGGTGAAATGCGCCAAGGCAGCACCGGCTTTAACCGTGTCGCCGACACCCACCAGCAGCCGAGACACTTGGCCTGCATACGGTGCAGACACTGTGAACTCTTTGCCGGGCGGCATGACCACGGTGGCACTGGCCAACAACTGACCGCCTGTGGCCGCTTGCACGGCAGCCACTTGTACGCCTAGGCTGGCTTGTTGTTTGGCGTTCAGCGGCAGCAACACGGGTGCACTGGCTGCGGATGGCACGACTTGCGCCAAGGCATTGACCGTCACTGCCAACCATAAGCAGGACACAAAGCCACGAAGGAAAAACTTGAAAGAAGTGAACATCACCGACTCCACACATCACAAACCAACAGGCGGTGCACACCTAAGGTGCACACGCGTTAAAAGTTAGAAGTGAAATGCAGGAGGTGCGTGTGGCAGCGGCGGAAAGCCAGCAAGAAACGAAGGGCGGCCCGCACGTTGCGTGTCTGGCGCCAACAAGAAAGACACCACACGTTGAATCAGCGCAGCCATGACAAAGACGGTGAGGATCAACACGCTTTGCGGCTGATCCTCTACATCCAAAGCGGCTTGGCGAGCATAAGAAGTTTCAACACCTACAGCCGCAGACTCTGGTTCATCGTCTTGGCTAAAGCTGGTGATGGTCAGTGCAGGTTCAGCAGACATGGCCACTGAACTCACGCCCGCCACATGCAAACCCGTCACCTTCGACACCCCGTAATGCGCGTGCAAAAACGGGCCGATTGCCAACAAGGCAACCAGCGCAATGGCCACATGAAGGCACATCGTTTTGAAGAGGGTGGTTTGCTGCGTCACGACTTGAATCTTAAACCAGCCAGATGAAGCTTTGATGAAGCAAGACTTGGATGGAATTAGCGCCAATGAGCGGCGCAGCGCTTGAATTGAGTGAATGGCGTTGTGCTGTCTTGAGCCGACGCACGCTGACGTCCTCTACACCTAACTCGATGCGAGGAATTGGAAACGGTTGAATGCCTTTGCCACTGGGGGCGAGCTGATGGTTTTGCCCAATGACTGACAGCACCATGGGTTTGCCCACTTCGCGTTTGGCCACCACAGAACCCGTGAACGCCAAGCCAGCCGCAAACCGCCAGAGCCCAACGCCCCTGCGCCATTAGCAAGGACCGCATCAATCCGCCGTGAAGATGCCGCTGACGCTGTGCAACTGCGCCAGCGCCAAACCGCAACCCCGCGCCACGCACGTGAGCGGGTCTTCGGCAATCAACACAGGCAGGCCTGTTTCTTCAGAAATCAAACGGTCCAAGTCGCGCAACAAAGCACCGCCCCCCGTGAGCATGATGCCGCGCTCAGCAATGTCTGAGCTCAGCTCAGGCGGTGTGCGTTCCAGAGCGATCTTGACGGTAGACACCAAGTTGTTCAAGGTATCGGTCAGCGCTTCCAAGATTTCAGTGGAGCTGATGGTGAAGCTTTGCGGAATGCCTTGGCTCAAGTTGCGGCCCGTGATTTCCATTTCCTTCACTTCGCCGGTGGGGAACGCGGTTGCAATTTCTTTCTTGATGCGCTCAGCCGTTTGCTCACCAATCAACATGCCAAAGTTGCGGCGGATGTAGTTGACGATGGCCTCGTCAAACTTGTCCCCGCCAATGCGTGCGCTGTTTTTGTAGACCATGCCACCTAAGGACACGATACCCACCTCCGTGGTACCGCCGCCAATGTCTACCACCATCGAACCGCATGGTTCGGTCACGGGCAAGCCTGCACCAATGGCTGCGGCCATGGGCTCTTCAATCAGATACACCTCAGAGGCCCCAGCACCCAAGGCAGATTCGCGAATGGCGCGACGCTCCACTTGGGTGGAGCCACAAGGCACACAAATCACAATGCGCGGGCTCGGCTTGAACAACATGTCTGGATGCGCCAGCTTGATAAAGTGCTTGAGCATCACCTCGGTCACGGTGAAGTCGGCAATCACACCGTCTTTCATGGGACGTATAGCTTCAATACCTGCTGGCACTCGGCCCAGCATGGCTTTGGCTTCGTTGCCAACGGCCAATACCGTGGTTTTGCCGTGAATTTTTCCGTCTTTTTTCAGCACCACGACCGAAGGCTCATCAAGCACGATGCCGTGCTCTTTGGTGTAAATCAAGGTATTGGCCGTGCCTAAATCGATGGCAATATCTGTCGAAAAAAACTTCGTAAATTTAGAAAGCAAAATAACCTCACGTATGGCAGTCGTCGCGCGAAATTATCGAGACCCTTGCCCCAACCGTCCATACGCTCCAAGGTGTATAAACCCTTGAATTTAAAGAAAATATAAGTAATTAGAATCAATAAAAAAGGCGCCATCAAGGCGCCTTTGAAATATTTATGTCGAATTAGGCTTTCACAGCCCGGAATCCTGAGTACATACGCGAAGCAGGACGGCTGCGTTGCTCTGCCTCTTGGGCCAGCTGAGCGCGAATACGATCGAAGGTGGCTTTGATACCGGCCTTTTCTGAAGACACGATTTTGAAGCGACGCGCCACAGCCATATCTGGCGATTCGATCTGAACAACTGATTTATCCAATTGAGGCTCCTGAGAACTTTGTAGACAGACAACGCGTCAGCTTTACATTTGGTGTACAAGTTTTGTAAAAAAAATCTGAAACAAACATAACCCCTTGATTTACTTATAATTTTTCATTAACTTGCGTGACAAAAAACCTTGAATAACACCGTCCATACCCGCTCTGACCTAGAAAAAATCGCAGAAAACACGTGGATTTGGTGGGTGCTAGGCATACATGTGTTTGCTTGGGTACTGGCCCATGGCATTGCAGATACCAACCTAGACAGCTACGCCGACATGCTGGAAAACTATGCTTGGGGCCAAAACTGGGCTTGGGGCAGCGCCAAACATCCCCCCTTGTTTGCTTGGGTCACAGGGGGCTGGTTTGTGATTTTTCCAACCATTGACACCGCATATCACCTGCTGTCCTATCTCAACGTCGCCATCGGGCTGCTGGGTGTTTACCGTTTAGCGCAAGCCATGGACCGGCATGATCTGGCCCTACCTGCGGTCATCTTGTTGAGCATGGCGTTCCCGTACAGCACCTTGGCTGTCAAATTCAATGCCAATGCCATCTTGCTCAGTGTGTGGCCTTGGGTGGGCGTCGCTTGGGCACAGAGCATTCGAAAAGCGGATCACTCAGGCCTGCTTTGGTCAGTGGCATTGGGGGTTTTGGCTGCGCTGGCCATGCTGGGTAAGTACTACAGCGGGGTGTTTTTGCTGGCACTATTCTTAGCTGCCCTCGCCTTTGCACCAGGGCGCGCGTGGTTCGTGACACCCAAACCTTGGTTGGCACTGCTCGTATTTGGTTTGAGTTTGTTACCCCACATCTTCTGGCTACGGTCCCACGAGTTCGTCACTCTACATTACGTCAGCGAACAAAGCAGCGTAGACGGCACCAATTGGCGGTTGTTGAGCAAATTTGCGTTGGCACCTGTGGCTTATTGGCTGGTGCCTTGGTTGCTTTGCACGGCCTTGTGCGCATCAAAAGACGCATCTATTTGGCAGACATTACGCACTTGGCCCACACGCATGTGGCTGTCATGGCGCCCTCAAGGCTGGGGAGATGGCTTGTTTTGGTTGGCGATGCTGCCTTGGGCGATCACGCTGGTGTTTGGCATCACCGGCTTTGTCGAGCTCTCACTGCCTTGGGCCATTCCAATTGGTTACGGTTTTTCTCTACTGTGGTTGCGCAACCTCAGCCAAGATGACAAAGCAATCGCGCACCTCACCCGCCGTTTGTTCAAATACTTGATCGCTTGGTTTGTCATCGTGGTGTTGATCAGCCCTTGGTACGCTTGGCACCAAGCCAATGAGGGAACCGAAAACCACTACCTGCCAAGGCGCGAAGCTGCGGCGGTTGTACTTGAAACGTGGCATGAGCGACACCCCAACGTGCCACTTCAATGGGTAGGCGGGCAATGGGCGGAAAGTGCTTTGTTGGCTTTTTACGGTGACCACAACTTGCGCGTGGTGCCCGAGGTGCCGGACCAATTTCCTGCCACCGTCAACCCCTTACCCCATTGGCAGACACGCGCAGGCGTGTTGCTCTGCCCCCTCGGCCCAGTCAGCACACCTGCCGCCACCGCTTGCCCACAACGCATGCAAGCGTGGCTGCAAACACAGGGGCAAAACGCCGACCCCATCACGATCACCGTAAAGAGCGAAGGTATTCGGTTCCCACTCGACAAACCATTCGCGTACATGGTGTTCGAATACCTCCCCAAACATCCGTAAAAAAAGCCACACGAGGGTGGCTTTTGAATGTATGAGGTGTTGGGTCTTAACGCACCACCGCAATTTGATCGCGCTTGCCAGCCTTGAAGGTGTAGAGCGTCAACGCGCCATTCTTGATGTCGCCCTTGGCATCAAAGGAGATGGTGCCTGTCACGCCTTTGAAACCTGTGGTTTTGGCCAACTCGGGCAAGTACTTGGCAGGTTCGCTGGATTTGGCACGCTGCATGGCGTCCACCATCACATACACGGCGTCGTACACATAAGGCGAGTACAGTTTCACGTCGTCGTTGAAGCGCTTCTTGAACTTGGCACCGAAGTCATCCATGCCCTTCTTCAACGCACCGTCCACACCGCCTGCCTCTGCACACACCACTTGGCCGTCAGTCATGGCGTCGCCGGCGAGTTTGATCATCTCGTTGGTGCAAATGCCGTCGCCGCCCATGAACTTGGCTTTGATGCCGAGAGACTTCATTTGCTTCATCATCGGGCCGCCCACGGCGTCCATGCCGCCGAAGAAGATGATGTCTGGCTTCTTGCCTTTGAGGGTGGTCAAGATGGGCATGAAATCGGTGGCTTTGTCGGTGGTGAACTCATGACCTACCACGTTTCCACCAGCGGCCTTAACCGCTTTTTCGAATTCTTCAGCCACGCCTTGGCCGTAGGCTGTTCGGTCATCGATCACGGCAATGGATTTGCCTTTGAGTTCGTTCACGGCGTAGCGGCCCAAAGTGCCACCCAAGTGAACGTCATCCGCCACCACGCGGAAAGCTGTTTTGTAGCCTTGGCGCGTGTATTTGGGGTTGGTCGAGGACGGGGAAATTTGGGGAATACCGGCATCGCTGTAAATTTTGGAGGCTGGAATGGTCGTGCCTGAATTCAAGTGGCCAATCACGCCGCTAACTTTGGCGTCCACCAGCTTTTGCGCAGCGGCTGTGCCTTGCTTGGGATCAGCCGCATCGTCTTCAGCCACCAATTCCAATTTCACTTTTTTGCCGTTGATGCTCACACCTTTGGCGTTGAGTTCTTCAACGGCCAAACGTGCGCCGTACTCGTTGTCTTTGCCCAAATGCGCAATGGCACCGCTGACGGGGCCGACATGGCCGATCTTGACCACTTGTTCTTGCGCCATAGCCAAGCTGCTCAGAGCGGCCAAGGTGGCAACGGCTGTCAATTTGAAAGAGAGATGCATCAAGAACTCCTAAAAAAATCAAAAGAAAACAGAGAAAAATCAGGCCAAAGTTTCCTTCAGCTTGAGGTCGTGGCGCGTGATGGAATACCCGCGATCGGCGTAGTGCTTCCAGCGTTGGCGTGCCAGCTGGCGGTCTTGGTCATCCAGCGTGACCACTTCAATCGTGCGCTCAAAGCGCTCGTAGCCTGCCGCCACCTCATTGCCAAGGTTGAGCAGCACTTGGTGGTGTGGCAACTCAGGGCCACCCTCAATTTGTGCGGCCAAGACCACGGGGGATGCCATCAGTTGTTCAGCAGGGCTGCCAGCGCGGCAATGTGCGACAAACTCCAGTGGCGAAAACGTCCACAGCAAAGTATCGAGGGCCTGCAAGGAGGCAGGCGCACCTGTCACCACCACGCGTGCGCCACTGGTCACGGCCTTGCGCAGCAAGCGGCAGGCATAAGCCAGTTTGTCGGGTGCGTTGAAGTGAAAGGCGATTTCGGTCATTTCGCTTTGGCCGTGCTCAACAAGTATTGCAACAACAAGCCCACGGGACGGCCCGTCGCACCTTTGGCCGCGCCGCTCTTCCAGGCGGAGCCTGCGATGTCCAAATGCGCCCAAGGGTAGTCTTTGGCAAAACGCTGCAAAAACTTGGCGGCAGTGATCGAGCCGCCCTCACGTCCAGCCACGTTGGCCACATCGGCAAAGTTGGACTTGAGGCCTTCGGCATATTCCTCGTCCAAAGGCAAGCGCCAGCAAGGGTCCAGCGCGGCTTCACCTGCAGCAAACAAGGCATTGGCCAAGTCGTCCGAGGGCGAGAACAAACCGCTGCGCACATGGCCCAGCGAAATCACGCAAGCGCCAGTCAGCGTGGCAATGTCGATCACTGCGCGGGGCTTGAAGCGGGTGGCGTAGGTCAAGGCGTCACACAAAATCAGGCGGCCTTCGGCGTCGGTGTTGAGCACTTCAATGGTTTGGCCGCTCATGCTAGTGATCACGTCACCGGGCTTCAAGGCTGTGCCATCGGGCATGTTTTCGCACGTGGGAATGAGGCCGACCACGTTGATGGCGGGTTTCAAGTGCGACAGCGCCTCAAACGTGCCCAGCACGCTGGCCGCACCGCACATGTCGAATTTCATCTCGTCCATGCCAGGGCCTGGCTTGAGCGAAATACCGCCCGTGTCAAAGGTGATGCCCTTGCCCACCAACACGGTCGGTGCCACAGTTTTAGCTGCACCGCTGTACTGCAACACGATGAAGCGCAAAGGCTCAACCGAGCCACGTGCCACCGCTGCGAATGAACCCATGCCGAGCTTTTCGATTTCTTTAGGCCCCAACACTTGGCAATGAATGCTTGGCTTTTTACCCAAGGCCTTGGCCACATCGGCCAAATGCGTGGGCGTGGCGTGGTTGGCAGGACGGTTGCCCCACTCTTTGGCCAACGACACACCGGCCACTTGGGCGCGGGCCAAGTCAAATTCGTGTTTGGCTGCTTTGGTTTTCTCAGCCGTTGGCAAAGCCAAAACCACGCGCTTCAAACCAGAGGCTTTGGCAGATGGCTTGGTGGCGGTGTACACATAGCTGGTGTCAGCCACGGCTTGGGCGGCGGCCTGCAAGCGGTGTGCACTGGCATCGGCCAAACACACGGTGATATGAGTGGGCTTGGCTGCTTTGAGCGAGGCCACAGCCGCCGTCACGGCTTGACGCACCACGCGGGCACTGCCATCGCCACTCGAGACCAACACCAAGCGCGATGCGCTCACGCCCTGCGGGCGCCACACACTCAGCAGCTTGGCGGGCGATTCATCTAAATCACCGCTTTTGCGTGCCTCAGAAATAAGTTGCGCCAAAACGCTTTTGGTGGGTTTGTCCTTGGCAGATACCAAGATAATCAACGCATCGGTTTTGTGCAAGGCTGCGGCCTGCAAATCTAGGGTCTTGAGCTCGAAGTTCATAATTGGGTTTTTCCTCTATCGCTGATGTTATTCCATTCCTCTATTCGCAATGAGCTGGCTCGCAGCTTTGGCGCCACGCTGGTTGTGCTGGTCACCATCGTGATGACCATCATGCTGATCCGTACGCTGGGCCAAGCCTCACAAGGCAGCGTCAACCCAGCGGAGATCAGCTTGGTCATGGGCTACACCATGCTGGGCCATTTGCCCACGGTGCTCACCATGAGCTTGTTCATCGCATCCGTGGGCACACTCTCACGCACCTACCTTGACAGCGAGATGGTCATTTGGCTTGTCAGCGGCAAGGGCCTGCGCGCGTTTCTGACACCTATGTTGCGTTTTGCTTGGCCCATGCTGCTAACCGTTGGCGTACTGGTGCTGCTGGTATGGCCATGGTCAAACCAACAAATCAGCGAACTCAAAGAACGCTTTGAGCGCCGGGGTGACCTAGAACGCGTCTCTCCGGGGCAGTTCCAAGAGTCTGCGAATGGCCTACGCGTGTTCTTTGTGGACAAAGCGAGCGTGGAGAACAAACAAGGCAAAAACGTTTTCATTTCATCGACCGACCATGGCAAACAAGCCATGACCTCTTCCAAAACGGGTCACATTGAAACCATCGACGAAGATCGTTTTTTGATTTTGGATGTTGGCCAACGGGTGGAACAAACCATTGGCGAAGCTGAAATCAAAATCAGCGAGTTCAAGGTCTATGGCACACGGATTGGTCAAGACGTCAAGGCGGCTTCTGTGATTCCGGCCAAAGCCACCAACACCCTCCAACTCATCAAGGAGCCGACGCCGAACAATTTAGGTGAGTTGGCCTGGCGTCTGGGTATGGCCATGGCAGCTTGGAACTTTGTGGTCATCGCACTGGCCATCACCAGCGCCAACCACCGTGTCGGACGCAGTGGCAACTTGGCCTTGGCGCTGTTCATTTTTGTGGTCTATTACAACTTCATCAACCTCGGTCAAAGTTGGATCAGCTTGGGCAAAGTGCAATTCGCACCTTTCTTGGTTGCGCTGCATGGCGGCGTTTTGTGTGCGGCATTGCTTTGGCTAACCGTGCGCCACAACAACTGGAACTGGCGCCAATTGCTACGCACCTCAACACCGCAACCGGAGGTGCGCTCATGAAAACATTGCGACGCCTCATTTACGGCGAAGTACTGGTGGCCGTGGGTTTTGTCACCCTTGGTTTTTTAGGCCTGTTCTTCTTCTTTGACTTTGTAGACGAGCTGCAGGGTGTTGGTGCGAACAATGGTGCGTATCAGCTCAAACACGCCTTTACCTATGTCTTGCTTTTGGTCCCCAGCCATTTGTACGAGCTACTGCCCATCACCGTGTTGATTGGCACTATTTTTGTGATGGCCCGTTTGGCACAAAGCTCTGAATTCACGATTTTGCGCACGAGTGGCTTAGGTCCTTTCATGGCCTTGCGCAACTTGCTGGGTTTGGGTTTGGCGTTTGTGGTGCTGACGTTTGCAGTCGGAGACTACTTATCACCCTTGTGTGATCGTTATGGCCAATTGCTGAAGTCACGCTACTTAGGTCAAATCAAAGTGGGCAATACTGGGGCTTGGCTGCGTGAGCGCCAAGGTGACAACAGCTTTGCGGTGAACGTCACCACCCTCACCCCCGAAGGCAACCCCAGCGGCATTCGAATTTTTGAATTCAACAAAGACGGTCAATGGGTGGCCTTGATCAAAGCACGGGATGGTCTACTCACCGACAACGACACGTGGACACTTCAACAAGTCGAACGCAATCAATTGAGCAGAAACAAGACGGGTGAATCTGTTTTAGAGCGCACGCATGTCGACTCGCAAACATGGGCCACAGGCATCAGTTCAGAAATGGTGTCAGTTGCCTTGCTCAAGCCTGAACGCATGGGCACGATTGACTTGTTTCAATACATCCAGCACTTAAGTGCCAACGGTCAAACCACGCAGCGCTTTGAGATTGAATTCTGGAAAAAAGTCTTCTACCCATTGAGTTGCCTCGTGATGGTGGTACTGGCACTGCCGTTTGCTTATTTGCATTTCCGCAGTGGCAACATTGCCAGCCATGTGTTTGGCGGCGTGCTGGCAGGCATCAGCTTCTTCTTGCTCAACAACGTGTTCAGCTACATCGGCAACATCAACAGTTGGGCGCCTTGGTTTGCAGCCGCTGCACCCGGCATGCTCTACTCCTTGGCCTCACTGGCCGCTTTTGGTTGGTTGGTCATTCGCCAATAAGGTTTTATGCACGCCATCATTTTGTTTGCCCACGGTTCGCGTGACCCGCTGTGGCACAAGCCCATTCAAGCGGTGGCCGAGCGCATTGCCCAACGCTCGCCGAGTACCGTGGTGCGCTGCGCCTATTTAGAGCTGACCGAGCCAGATCTGCCCCACGTGGCCGAAGCTTTGGTGGCTGAGGGCGCGACCAGTCTGTGCGTGGTGCCTATGTTTTTGGGCGTGGGCCGTCATGCACGCGAAGACTTGCCAACGCTCATCACCGCGTTAAAAGCTGCACACCCGACAGTTGACATCAGCTGTCAGCCCGCTGTCGGCGAGCAAAGCGCCCTGCTCGACTTGTTGGCCGACATTGCACTGAGCCCGAAAACATCAAAAGCATAAAGAAACGATTAATTAGATTCAGAAGGCATAATGAGCGGTCTAACACAGCCGTCACGCCATGAACCTACATCAATTCCGTTTCGTCCAAGAAGCTGTCCGCCGCAACCTCAACCTCACCGAGGTGGCCAAATCGCTTCACACTTCCCAGCCCGGCGTGTCCAAGGCCATCATTGAGCTGGAAGAAGAGCTAGGCATCGAAATCTTCTCGCGCCATGGCAAACGCCTCAAGCGCGTGACCGAGCCAGGCCAGCATGTGCTGCGCAGCATCGAAGTCATCTTGCGTGAAGTGGGCAACCTCAAACGCATTGGCGAGCAGTTCAGTGCGGAAGACAGCGGCACCTTGTCCATCGCCACCACCCACACGCAAGCCCGCTATGTGCTGCCCGTTCCCGTGGCCAAGCTGCGCGAGACCTATCCCAATGTGAACATCAGCCTGCACCAAGGCGCGCCCGCGCAAGTGGCACAAATGGTGATGGACGAAGTGGCCGAGATTGGCATTGCCACCGAGTCGCTCTCTGAATACCCCGAGCTGGTCACCCTGCCCTGCTACGAGTGGGAGCACATGTTGGTCATCCCGAAGTCACACCCACTCGCAGGCAAAGTGCGCATCACGCTGGAAGACTTGGCGGCTGAGCCCATCATCACCTACCACCCCTCGTTCACGGGTCGCACGCGCATTGACAAGGCCTTTGCAGCGAAAAATCTCACGCCGCGCATTGCACTTGAAGCGATTGACTCTGACGTCATCAAAACCTATGTGCGTTTGGGTTTGGGTGTGGGCATCGTGGCCGAAATGGCCGTCAAAGATGGCTTGGACAACGACTTGGTCGCTCGCCCCGCCTCACAGCTTTTTGGCAAAAACGTGGCGCGTATTGCGTTCAAACGCAGCGCCTACATTCGCCACTTTGTGTATGACTTTGCCGCGCTGTTGAGCGACCGCCTCGACCGCAACCTCATCATGAAGGCCCTCGACGGCCACCCTACCGACTTCAATATGTGAGCCCTGTGATGACCACACCGCACCTCGACACCAAATTCCCCAAAATCGGCACCACCATCTTCACGGTCATGTCGGCTTTGGCCACTGAGAAAAACGCCGTCAACCTCGGCCAAGGTTTCCCCGACTTTGACTGCGACCCCAAACTCGTGGCCTGCGTCAACGACGCCATGACCCACGGCCTCAACCAATACCCGCCCATGACCGGCGTGCCTGCGCTGCGCGAAGCCGTGGCCGACAAGATTGAATCGCTCTACCAACACCGCTACGACCCGACCAGCGAAATCACCATCACCGCGGGTGCGACACAAGCCATCCTCAGCATCATCTTGGCGGTGGTGCGTGCGGGTGACGAAGTCATCGTGCTTGAGCCCTGCTATGACAGCTACATCCCCAACATCGACATGGCGGGCGGCGTGGCCGTGCGCGTGCCGCTCACGCCCGGCACCTTCCGTCCTGACTTTGACAAAATCGCAGCGGCCATCACCCCAAAGACCCGCGCCATCATCGTCAACAGCCCGCACAACCCGAGCGCCACCGTGTGGACGCGCGAGGAAATGCTCAAACTTCAAGAGTTGCTCGCCCCCACGAACATCGTGCTCATCAGCGACGAGGTGTACGAACACATGGTCTACGCGCCGCTGCAACACTTAAGCGCCTCTAGCTTCCCCGGCTTGGCCGAGCGTGCGTTCATCGTGTCGAGCTTTGGCAAAACCTTCCACGTCACGGGCTGGAAAATTGGCTATGTGGCCGCGCCTGCGGCCTACAGCACCGAGTTTCGCAAGGTACACCAGTTCAACGTGTTCACTGTCAACACACCCGTGCAACATGGCTTGGCCGCATTCCTGCAAGACCCACAGCCCTATTTGCAACTGCCCGCTTTCTACGCTGCCAAACGTGACCTGTTTCGCCAAGGCTTGGCCCAAACCAAGTTTGAACTGTTGCCCTCGGAAGGCAGCTACTTTCAGTGCGTGCGCATCGACAAATTGGGCGTGCCTGAGAAAGACCTGAGCGAAGCCGACTTCTGCAAATGGCTCACCTCCGAAATTGGTGTGGCCGCCATTCCCCTCTCGGCCTTTTACGCCGATGGCTTTGACCAACGCGTGGTGCGCTTTTGCTACGCCAAGAAGGACGAGACTTTGAAGTTGGCACTGGGCCGTTTGGCGCGTTTGTAAGCCCCTTTTAAAAACATGACCTCCATTCACCGACGCCAGCTTCTTAGTCTGCTGGCCAGCGCAGCATTGCCCATCGGGCTCGCCGCACAAACCACCAAAACACAAGGCCGCTTGGTCATCATCGGCGGCGCGGAAGACCGCAAACAAGACCGCATCATCCTGCGTAAATTTCTTGAAATCAGCGGTGGCCCCAACGCCAAAATTCGTGTCGTCACCGCAGCCAGCGGCGTGCCTGATGTGGTGTGGGCCAGCTACCAAGCCGTGTTTCAAGACCTAGGTGCACTCAACTGCGAAGTGGTGCCCATGCTCACCCGCGACGATGCGTCTGAACCCCATGTGGTCAGCCAACTGGCCGAGGCCGATGGCATTTTCATCACCGGCGGCGACCAAAATCGACTCATGCAATGCCTGTGGGAATCCCCGGCGGCACAAGCCATGCACCGTGCTTTTCATCTGAACAACACCTGCATTGCGGGCACCAGCGCGGGTGCGGCTGTGATGTCGCGCCATATGCTGGCCCAAGGCACGCCACCCCCAACACCTGAAAAGGACGTGGTGTCCATGGACATTGGCCTGAGTTTCATGCCTAACGCCATCGTGGACCAACATTTCTCACAACGCCATCGCCTAAGCCGCTTGCTCTCGGCCTTGGCCCAACGTCCAGACCTTTTGGGCGTCGGGATTGACGAAGACACGGCCTTGGTCATCGAGCCCAACCAAGCGGTAGAAATTGTGGGCCGTGGCGCCGTCACGCTGGTTGACCCACGTCGCATGCGCAGCAACTTCGACAACGCCGATGGCGGCGACAAACTCGAAATGCTGGGCCTGCAACTGCACGTGCTGCCCGCAGGCAATCGTTATGTGCTGCCCAGCAACCCCAAGAATCGCAAACAACCGGTGTTGTTATGGGATGCGCTCTCGATGCTGGCCAAAACAGGGCCGATGCGAGGTTAAGACACGCCCATGCAAGCCCTACTCAACGCCATCACCACGATGGCACTGTCTACCGACGCACACCGCGTGTTCCATGGCCGAGGCGGTTTGCACCCAGGCTGTGAACATTGGACGCTCGACGCTTTCCCGCCTGTGTGGGTTCTCACCAGTTTCAAACCCACCACCGACGATGAGCTGGCCACGGTGGGAGCAGCCTTGCAAGCGCGCTGGCAACACATCGCCCCTGAGCAGCCCCTGAACTGGGTGTTTCAATGCCGCCATGAAAGCCAAACTGAAACTCGGCTGATGAGCGGTACCGTGCCTGACCCCCATGTGGTCACCGAAGAAGGCGCACGCTTTCGGGTGCATGTGCTCAAAGGGCAAAACCACGGCCTGTTTCTCGACATGGCCGAAGGCCGCCGCTGGGTACGTAGCCATGTGGCCGCCCATCCCAAACTCAAAGTGCTCAACCTGTTTGCCTACACCTGCGCCTTCTCTGTCGTGGCGCAACAAGCCGGTGCCAAACACGTGGTGAACGTGGACATGAGCCACGGTGCGATGGCCACAGGCCAGCAAAACCATCAACTCAACGGCCTGCACTCGGGGGCCAGTTTTTTAGCGCATGACATTTTCAAAACCTGGGGCAAGATCACACGCAGTGGCCCCTACGGACTGGTCATCGTGGACCCACCCAGCTACCAAAAAGGCAGCTTTGTGGCCACCAAAGATTACGCCCGCCTCATGCGCCGATTGCCAGAACTGTTAGCCCCTGGCGGGCGCGCCTTGTTGTGCCTCAATGCCCCCGAACTGGGCCTCTCTTTTTTGCAAGATCAAATGCAAGAACTCGCCCCCGAACTTGTGTTTGAACAACGCATCCCCAACCCCGCGGTGTTTGCCGATGTGTCGCCCGAACGCGCGCTCAAAGTGCTGGTTTACAAGGCCCCCGAGCTATGAGATCGCCCATTTCGGTAGTCGATGTGGACCGCCCAGACACCTGGACACGCTATCGCAACGGCCTGTGCGACACCTGCGCTGCCAACTGCTGCACCATGCCCGTCGAAGTCAAGCTGCCAGACTTGGTACGCTTAGAACTGGTCGACCCCTTTGAAGCCGAACACGAAGAACCCAAACAAATCGCCAAACGCTTAAGCAAGGCGGGCTTGATTGAGCATTTCAATTTCAAGAACAGCATCTTCACCCTCGCCCGCCGTGCCAGTGGCGATTGCCAATTCTTAGATGCCAAAACCCGCCGCTGCACCGTGTACGACAAACGCCCCAACACCTGCCGACTGCATCCGCAAGTAGGGCCAAGGCCGAATCACTGCCCGTTTGGGGCGGTGAAGAAATCGCGCTAAGGCTCAATAACTCAACTGCTGCCAAGCCTTATCCAGCCGCTTCACACTCACCGGCTGGGGCGTACGCAGCTCTTGCGCGAAGAAGCTCACGCGCAGTTCTTCCAGTAGCCATCTGAACTCTTGCATGCGTGCATCGGTCACGCCTTTGCGCTCGGCCACCAAGCGCCAATACTTTTGCTCCAGCGGTTTGAGTTCGGCCAACTTAGTAGCGTCACGCGCCGCATCGGCACGCAACTTGTCTAGGCGCAGCACCACGGCTTTGAGGTAGCGCGCAAAGTGCTGTAGCTGTGTGTAGGGCGTGTCGGCGATAAAGCGTTTGCCCACCAAGCGTTGCAGTTGTTGTGCTGCATCTGCCACGCTGTCGGGGCTGATTTTGGTGTCTTTCACTTTGCGGCTGGCAGCGGCAAACTCGGTCAGCACCGTGCCTGCCAAGCGCGCCACTTCGTTGGCAATCAGCGTCAAACGCCCTCGCCCTTCGTCCAAGCGGCGTTTGAAATCTGCGTCGCTTGTGGGCAGTGGGTCGAGCAAAAACGCGCGGTCCAGCGCCACATCCAGTATTTGTTGTTTGAGTTCATCGGAAGTGCCCAGGCTCATGTACGCCACCGACATTTTTTGCAAGTCGGGCAAGTTCTTCTCAAGGTACTTGAGCGCGTCTTTGATTTGAATGGCAAACAAACGGCGCAAACCCGCACGGTGTTTGGTAGCGGCCACCTCGGGCTCGTCAAACACTTCAATGCACACCGCATCGTCCACATCCACCAACGCAGGAAAACCAATGAGGGTTTGCTTGCCTTTGGTGATTTCCATCAGCTCAGGCAGTTCGCCAAACGTCCAACTGGTGTAACGCTGATCCGCAGGTGAAGCAGCAGCACCAGAGACAGATGCACCACGACCAGAAGGTGTTGGCTGATGGGGAGCAGCGGGTGACGATTTCTGTAAAGCATGAGGAGCCCGCTGCTCCCCGTCAGCCGACGCCGCAACCCCGTCAACGCCCACACCAGTGCCAGCACTCAGAGTCCCCACACCTTTCAAAGCAGCCAACGCCTGAAACGCCCCCCGCGCCTGACTCCCCAACTCTGCCTTCAAAGCACCTAAGTTACGCCCATGGCCCAACTGCCGCCCATGCTCATCCACGACACGGAAGTTCATGAACAAATGCGGCTGCAACATATCCAGTTTGAAATCCGCACGCTTGATGTCAAGCTGCGTTTCAGCACGCACCAGCTTTAACAAAGCATCCGTCAACGAGCCCGCGCCAAACACCTCAGGCGCACTCAACGCCTCGGTCAAACGCGCGGCGCTCTCGGGCAACGGCACCAAACGCGAGCGTGGTTTTTGGTGCAACGTTTTCAACAGTGCATGCACTTTTTGGTTCAACATGCCAGGCACCAACCACTCGGCACGTTCTTCACTGACCTGGTTCAACACAAACAACGGCACCGCCACCGTCAGGCCGTCTTTGGCATCGCCGGGTTCGTGCAGGTAGTCAGCCGTGCAGTCCACACCGCCCAAGCGCAAGGTTTTAGGAAATGCTTGCGTGGTGATGCCCGCCGCTTGGTGGCGCATCAGCTCTTCGCGGCTCAGGCACAACAACCTCGGTTGGCGTTTGACCTCTTCGCGGTACCAATGCTCTAGCGTGACCACGCTGCACACATCGGCGGGCAGCTGTTGGTCGTAAAACGCGTAGATGAGTGCGTCATCCACCAACACGTCTTGGCGGCGCGATTTGTGTTCTAGCTCTTCCACTTGCACGATGAGCTTTTGGTTGGCCGCGAGGAATGGCAGCTTGGTGTCTAGCTCGCCCGCCACCAGCGCTTCGCGAATGAAGATTTCGCGCGCCCCTGAAGGGTCAACTTTGCTATAGCTCACACGTCGGCCGTTGTAGACCACCAAGCCATACAACGTGGCGCGCTCGAGTGCTTTGACCTCGCCCGCTTTCTTTTCCCAATGTGGGTCGAGCAATTGTTTTTTCAGCAAATGGCCACCCACCTGCTCTAGCCATTGCGGCTCCATCGCAGCAATGCCACGGCCAAACAAGCGCGTGGTTTCCACCAGCTCGGCCACCACAATCCAACGGCCCGGTTTTTTGCGCAAATGCGCGCCAGGGTGGCGGTAAAACTTGATGCCCCGCGCGCCCAAATACGCTTCGTCGTCTTCAAGCTTGCAACCCACGTTGCCCAGCAAGCCCGCCAACATCGACAGGTGCAATTGCTCGTAGCTGGCGGGCAAGGTGTTGATGCGCCATTTGTGTTCGGTCACCACGGTCAACAGCTGGGTGTGCGTGTCGCGCCACTCGCGCACACGGCGCACGTTGATGAAGTTTTGGCGCAGCAGCGCTTCGTATTGGCGGTTGCTCAGTTTGTGTTCCGAGTGGCCCGTCACGCCCACGGCTGGCTTGCCAGATTTTTGTTGGCTTTGCGGCTGCTTGACGGCCAGCTGGTGCTTCACGCTCGCAGGCACATGGGGCTTGCCACCGCGTGAGTTCTCAAGCCACTTCCACAGGTTGAGGTAACCGCTGAACTCGCTTCGGTCGTCGTCAAACTTCGCATGCGCTTGATCAGCCGCGGCTTGTGCTTCCATCGGTCGGTCGCGCACGTCTTGCACACTCAGGGCCGAGGCAATGATGAGCACTTCGTCCAAAGCGTTGCGTTCACGCGCTTCCAAAATCATGCGGCCCACGCGGGGGTCTAGTGGCAGCTTCGACAACTCTCGGCCCACATGGGTCAGCTCGTTGTCGTCATCCACCGCACCGAGTTCGCTCAACAACTGGTAGCCATCGGCAATCGCTTTGGGGCGTGGCGCTTCGAGGAACGGAAACTGCTCCACGTTACCAAGGTGCAGCGACTTCATGCGCAAGATCACGCCCGCGAGCGAGCTGCGCAAAATTTCGGGGTCGGTGAATTTGGTTCTGCCGTTGAAATCCACCTCGTCGTACAAACGGATGCAAATGCCGTTGGCCACACGACCACAACGGCCTGCGCGTTGGTTGGCTGCGGCCTGGCTGATGGGCTCGACCATCAGCTGCTCCACCTTGCTGCGCCAGCTGTAACGCTTGACGCGCGCAGTGCCCGCATCAATCACATAGCGAATGCCAGGCACGGTGAGCGAGGTTTCGGCCACGTTGGTGGCCAGCACGATGCGTCGGCCACTGTGGCTGTCAAACACGCGGTCTTGTTCGGCTTGCGACAGTCGTGCAAACAGTGGCAGCACCTCCGCTCCGCGCAACACAGGGCTGTGACTCAGGTGCGCACGCAAGTGGTCTGCGGCTTCACGAATTTCGCGCTCGCCCGGCAAGAACACCAAGATGTCGCCTTGTTGGCTGGGGTTGCTCCACAGCTCGTCCACGCCGTCGGCAATGGCGTTGTTCAGGTCGTAGTCGCGCTTTTCTTCAAACGGGCGATAGCGCATCTCCACAGGGAAGGTACGGCCAGACACCATCAAGACTGGCGCTGGCCCCTTGGCAGACGCAAAGTGCTGCGCAAACCGGTCCGCATCAATCGTGGCCGAGGTGACGATGATTTTTAAGTCAGGCCTGCGCGGCAAGATTTCGCGCAGATAGCCCAGCAGAAAGTCGATGTTCAGGCTGCGCTCGTGGGCCTCGTCAATGATGAGGGTGTCGTAGGCTTTGAGCAACGGGTCGTTTTGCGTCTCGGCCAGCAAGATGCCGTCGGTCATCAGCTTGACCGAGGCATCTTTACTCAGCCGGTCTTGGAAGCGCACCTTGTAGCCCACCACCTCGCCCAACGGGGTTTTGAGCTCTTCGGCAATGCGCTTGGCCACCGAGCTGGCGGCAATGCGGCGGGGCTGGGTGTGACCGATGATCTGTTTGCGTTGACCGGGCTTGCCGTTGAGGCCAAGCCCCCGCACATCATCGGAACTTGGTCGCTGACCGCGACCAAGGGCCAGCGCCATTTTGGGCAGCTGCGTGGTTTTGCCCGAGCCCGTTTCGCCACACACGATGACCACTTGGTGGGCCTGCATGGCAGCCATGATTTCCTCGCGCCTGGCCGAGACGGGCAACGATTCTGGAAATTCAATCTGGAAGGGAACGGGCGTGGACAAAACAGGCACTAACTTGATGGACAATCCGCAATTATCCCCGTCCGGCTCTCACCGAGAACGCTCCCCCCACTTACCCGCCACAAACCAGCCCACATGTCCGCCGTTTTTGACTTCACCTTTGTGCCTTGGTTCCGTTCGGTCGCGCCCTACATTCACATGCATCGCGGCAAGACCTTTGTGGTCGGTATCGCGGGCGAGGCCATTGCCGCAGGCAAGCTGCCCAACTTGGCCCAAGACTTGGCACTCATCCAAAGCATGGGCGTGCGCATTGTGTTGGTACACGGCTTTCGCCCACAGGTGAACGAGCAACTGGCCGCCAAAGGCCATGTGCCGCAGTACTCGCATGGCATGCGCATCACCGACGGCGTAGCGCTTGACTGTGCGCAAGAAGCCGCAGGCCAACTGCGTTTTGAAATTGAAGCCGCATTCAGCCAAGCCCTGCCCAACACGCCCATGGCGGGTGCCACCGTGCGCGTAATTTCGGGCAACTTCATCACCGCTCGCCCTGTGGGCATCTTGGACGGCGTGGACTTTCAACACTCAGGCCTGGTGCGTAAGGTGGACGTGGCGGGCATCACCCAAACGCTGGCTGCGGGTTCGATGGTGCTCATCTCGCCATTTGGCTTCTCGCCCACTGGCGAAGCGTTCAACCTCACCATGGAAGAAGTGGCGACCTCCGTGGCCACGGCGCTGCAAGCCGACAAGCTGCTGTTTGTGACCGAGACACCCGGCATTCGCATTCGCCCCATGGAGCCCGAGAGCGAAGATAACCCCATCGACACCGAATTGCCTTTGGACGCGGCCAAACAGCTGTTGGCCACCCTGCCCCATACCACCAACCCATCGGACATCGCGTTTTACTTGCAGCATTGCGTGAAGGCCTGCGAGACAGGCGTGGAGCGTAGCCACATCTTGCCGTTTGCGGTGGATGGCTCGCTGCTGCTGGAGGTCTACATGCATGACGGCATCGGCACCATGGTGGTGGACGAAAAGCTGGAGAGCCTGCGCGAAGCCACGCACGAAGACGTGGGCGGCATCTTGCAACTGATTGAGCCGTTTGAAAAAGACGGCACACTGGTCAAGCGTGACCGCAACGAGATTGAACGCGATGTGGGCCAATACACCGTCATTGAGCATGACGGCGTGATCTTTGCCTGCGCAGCGCTCTACCCCTACCCTGAAGCCCAAACTGCGGAGATGGCGGCACTCACCGTGTCCCCCCAATCGCAAGGCCAAGGCGATGGCGAGAAGGTGTTGAAACGCATCGAACAACGCGCGCGCAACAAAGGCCTCAAGAGCATTTTTGTGTTAACCACGCGCACCAAGCATTGGTTCTTGAAACGCGGCTTTGTGCAGGTCGACCCCGACTGGTTGCCCGAAGCACGCAAGCGCAAATACAACTGGGACCGCAAGAGCTTGGTCTTGGTGAAAAAATTGTCATAAAAAACGGGGCTCACAAGCCCCGTTTTTTCTAACCATCATGGTTTAAAGCACCACGCTGTCTAAGTCGTTCGTGTCATCTGTCGCCGGTTGGCGCAGCATGTGCACAACCGCCGCCAAAGCCACCAACCCTAAGCCGACAAACGCCACAAATGACCAGTTGGCAATCGAGCCGCCTAAGAAAGTCCAATCCACTTTCGAGCAATCACCACCACCTTTGAAGATCATGGGAATGGCGCGTTGCAGCGGGAAAGTTTCAATCATGCCGTAGAAGTCACGGCCACACGACACCACCTCGGGCGGGTACCACTGCAACCATGTTTGGCGCGCCGCCACATAGGCACCGCTGCCTGCGAGCAACACCAACAAGCTACCGATTACCAACGAGGTTTTGCGGCCCGATGCGCTTGCACCGAGCAAGGCCACCAAACCCATCAGCACCATCACATAGCGCTGCACGATGCACATGGGGCACGGTTCTAAGCCCACCACATGCTGCAAATACATGCCAAAGCTCAGCAAACCAGCGCAGACCAAGAAAATAAACAAGCAAACGCGGCGAGGACTATCCAAAAGTTTTACAAACACAACTGTCTCCAAAGGGGCTAGGTTTGATTGTCGCTGTGAAACAATCGCTCCAAACGCGAAAAGCGCACATTACACGACACAAAGCCATGACTTTACGCACGCCACAGCTCGCCGATACACCCCGTTTACACAACTTCGTCTCCAAACTGGATGCCTTACTCAAAAGCACCTCTGACGAAGCCGACATTCTGGCGCGTGGCAAAACCTTGCTGGCCGAGCTGGTGGCCCAAGACGATTGGCTGCCTGACGACTACGCCCAACCCAACCCCGAGCGCTACCAACAGTTCTTGCTCTATGCCGACCCCGACGACCGTTTCTCGGTGGTGAGCTTTGTATGGGGCCCCGGCCAAGCCACGCCCATTCACGACCACACCGTGTGGGGCTTGATTGGCATGTTGCGCGGTGCCGAGCTGTGCCAGCCCTTTGCCCAAAATGCGCAAGGCCATTGGCAGCCCAGCGGCGAGCAAACCCGCTTGGAGCCCGGTCACGTCGAAGCCGTGTCACCCACCATTGGCGATGTGCATCGCGTGTGGAACGCCTTGAGCGACCAAGCCTCCATCAGCATCCATGTGTATGGCGCCAACATTGGCAAGGTCAGCCGCCATGTGTTCCATGAAGACGGCACGGTGAAAGAATTTATTTCTGGCTACAGCAATGCCAAGGCTGAAGCGCCGCTTGAATTCCCCCTCGCGACTTACGCTCGCATTCGCGAAACCCTCTTGCAACGCCAAGAAATCGCCATCCTCGACGTGCGCGAGGAAGACCCCTTCGCTCAATGCCACCCGCTGTTCGCAGCCAACCTGCCACTGGGTCGCATCGAGGCCGATGCATGGATGCGCATCCCTCGCCTAGACACCTTCATCGTGGTGTACGGCACTGCCTTCAACGGCGACGACCTCGCCCCGCCCGCAGCTCGCACCTTGAAACGCATGGGCTACACAAATGTGCATTTGCTCAGCGGCGGCCTCCAAGGCTGGCAAGACGCAGGCGGCGAAGTGTTCCGCGATGTCAACGTGCCCAGCAAGTCGTTTGGTGAGCTGGTTGAGTCCAAGCGCCACACGCCATCACTGTCAGCGCAAGAAGTCAAAGCCCTCATCGATTCCAAAGCCGATGTGGTGGTGATGGACGCACGCCGTTTTGACGAATACCAAACCATGAGCATTCCCAGTGGCATCAGCGTGCCTGGGGCTGAGCTGGTGTTGCGTGCGCGTGCACTTGCGCCCAACGCCACCACGCGCATCATCGTCAACTGCGCGGGCCGCACACGCAGCATCATCGGCACACAGTCGCTCATCAACTCAGGCATACCTAACCCCGTGAGCGCGCTGCGCAACGGCACGATTGGTTGGACTTTGGCAGGCCAAGAGTTGGTCAAAGGCGCGAAGGCGCATTTCCCTGAAGTGGACGATGCCACCCGCACCAAAGCTGCGGCCAGCGCGTTTGCGGTGGCCATGCGTGCGGGTGTGAAGCGCGCGCGCATGGATGAGCTCAACACTTGGTTGACTGACAACACACGCACCACCTACTTCTTTGATGTGCGCACCCCCGAAGAATACGCAGCGGGTCATGTAGCCGGTGCACGTAGCGCCCCCGGCGGCCAACTGGTGCAAGAGACCGACCACCAAGCCGCCGTGCGCGGCGCGCGCTTGGTGCTGTGCGACACCGATGGCGTACGCGCCAACATGTCTGCCTCGTGGCTGGCCCAAATGGGCTGGGAGGTGTATGTGGTGGCAGGCCTCACCGCTGAAGATTTCAACCACACCGATGTAGCGCCTTTGCGTTTACCCGAGCCGCAAGGCAAAGTGCCCGCCGTCGACGTGGCCCAAGTCAAAGCCTGGCTGGCTGACCGCAACAGCCACACCGTGGTGCTGGACTTCAGCACCAGCGCCCAATACATCCAAGGCCACATCCACAGCGCGTGGTGGGTGCTGCGCACACAGCTCAAAGAATCACTCGCAGCCGCCCACAAAGGCTACCGCTATGTGTTGACCTGCCAAAACGGCAGCGTGTCACGCTTTGCGGTGGCTGATGTGCAAGCACTGGCCAAAGCAGGCGTGGATGTGGTGTGGCTCGAAGGTGGCAACGCCGCTTGGCTGGCCGCAGGTGGCAAGCTGCAAACCGGTGACCACCAAATGGCGGTCGAGCGCGTGGACCGCTACCGTCGTCCGTATGAGGGCACCAACAATCCCGTGGAAGCCATGCAGGGCTATCTCGACTGGGAGTTTGGTTTGGTCGAACAGCTCGCACGCGATGGCACACATCACTTCAAGGTGATTTAAAAATTGCTACAGTCTTGTATTAGTTATTAACCCTCATCACAGAAAAGCACATCACATGTCACGCACCGTTCAATGCATCAAACTCGGCACCGAAGCAGAGGGCCTCGATTTGCCACCGTACCCAGGCGAGCTGGGCAAGCGCATTTGGGAAAGCGTCAGCAAGCAAGCTTGGGCCGATTGGATCAAGCAACAAACCATGTTGGTGAACGAAAACCGTTTGAACTTGGCCGATCTGCGCGCCCGTGAATACCTGAAGCGTCAAATGGAAAAACATTTCTTTGGCGACGGCGCGGACGCCGTGCAAGGCTACGTGCCTCCCAATGCATCAACCTGAGTGACGGGACAGCACACATGGCACGGCTGTAGTAGCTGGTGCCACACCCAAGCCAGCTTTGACGAGCTGGCTTTTCTACGTCTGTGGCACGACTGGACGACAGATGCAGCACGCCCCACCCACTTGCATGTGGTGGCGCACACCACTGAGCCGTTGCAAGCGGAGGCGTTGCTAACAACTGCAGCAGCACACCCAGAGCTTCTTTCACTCGCCCAACAACTGGCCGAACAATGCTGGGGCTTGCTGCCCGGCTTACATCGCTTGCGGTTTGCGTTGATGGGCGATGCCCGTTTAGCGCTCACCCTCTGCGTGGGTGCGCATGATGACTGGCCTGAGTTTTCCGACGTGCTGCGTGCACACACCACTGGGCCGTGCACCCCGCCTGTCGACGCACCTGATTTAAATGAACGCACCGTCACCATCATTGGTTCAGGCATTGCAGGCGCGGGCACCGCACGCGCATTAGCCGAGCGTGGCTGGCAAGTGACGGTGCTTGAAGCCGGCAGCGAACCCGCCTCGGGCGCATCAGGCTTACCCGTGGGCGTGGTCGCTCCGCACACATCGCACGACGACAGCGGTGTCTCACGTCTCTCGCGTGCAGGCCTGCGACTGATGGAACAAACCATGCGCTTGTTGCTGACTGAAGGCGTGGACTGGGGTTGCACTGGCGTACGTGAACGCCGTCTGCCTGGCAAAACACGACGCGGCGGTGTGCCCCTGAGCTGGTTGAATGAACACGCGCACACCGCCAACGACTGGACACACCAAGCACCACCACCGGCCCCCGATGATGCGTACTGGCACCCACGCGGTGCATGGCTCAGGCCTGCGCAGTTGGTGCGTGCCTTACTCGATCATCCCAACATTCGCTGGCAAGGCAACGCGAAAGTCGATGCGCTGAAATACATCACAGGCAGATCCAAGTGGCAAGTTCTGCAAGGCAGCAAGGTGCTGGCTGAATCATCGCGCGTGGTGTTGGCAACAGGCCCAGGCACTGTGGCACTCATCGCCACCGCCACTGAAGATGGCAGCGCACCGCGCATCAACCCGCTGCGCGGACAAGTGTCTTGGGGCTTGATGGCGGATGTGCCCGCAGGCTCACACATGCCCGCCACACCGGTGAACGGCAATGGCAGCTTTGTGCACAACATCACCTCGCCCGATGGCCCTGCTTGGTACACCGGTGCGACCTACGACCGCATCAACGGCGACGCCCGTTTGCTCGATGCGGACCACGCAGAAAACTTAGAACGCTTGCAGGCTTTAGAGCCAGAAACAGCCGCTGCACTGGCCCCCTTGTTCGCCACCATGAGCACCAACGCCCCACGCGTGCACGGCTGGGCCGGTGTGCGCTGCGGCGTGCATGACCGCTTGCCCATGACGGGCCGTGTGCCCAACGCACCCAAGGGCTTGTACATGAATGCGGCCATGGGCTCGCGTGGGTTGACGCTGGGTTTGCTGTGCGGTGAATTGCTGGCTGCACAATGGCATGGCGAGCCCTTGCCTATCGAAGCACGATTGGCCAAGTTTTTAGATGCCACGCGATTCAAGCCCAAAGCTTGAACTCAGCCATGGCACACGCACACAACGACACACCCTAAGCGCATCACCCACATGACCCAAGCCTCACACAACACACCAACGCCAGTTGATGCAACTGCACAAGTTGCACCGCCCCCTGTCAGCATGGCCGAAGCCTTTTGGTTTTGGCTCAAGCTAGGCTTCATCAGTTTTGGTGGGCCTGCTGGGCAAATTGCCATCCTGCATCAAGAGCTGGTAGAGCGCCGCCGTTGGTTGTCGGAGCGACGCTTTTTGCACGCGCTCAACTACTGCATGGTGCTACCCGGGCCTGAAACACAACAGTTGGTGACCTACATCGGTTGGCTCATGCACAAGCGTTGGGGCGGTGTGGTGGCGGGCGCGTTGTTTGTGTTGCCGTCCTTGGCCATTCTTATTGCGCTGTCGTGGGTGTACATCGCGTTTGGCGATGTGCCTTGGGTGGCGGGTTTGTTCTTTGGCATCAAGCCTGCGGTCACCGCCATCGTGGTGCAAGCGGCACATCGCATTGGTTCACGTGCATTGAAAAACAACGTATTGTGGGCCATCGCCGCAGCATCGTTTGTGGCCATCTTTGCACTCGATGTGCCCTTCCCGCTCATTGTGGGTGTGGCGGCTGCCGTGGGCTATGTGGGGGGCCGCGTGTTGCCACACACCTTTCAAACGGGTGGCGGGCATGGGGCGTCGAATGCTTCATATGGCCCGGCCTTGATTGACGACCACACGCCCACGCCGGCACATGCGCATTTCAGCTACACAGGTTTGGCACACGTGTTGCTGGCGGGTGCCGTGTTGTGGGCTGCGCCCATGGGCGTGTTGTGCGCGATGTTTGGCTGGGAACACAGCTTCACGCAAATGGGTTGGTTCTTCACCAAAGCTGCGTTGCTCACTTTCGGTGGTGCGTATGCCGTGTTGCCTTATGTGTACCAAGGCGCGGTCAGCCAGTTTGGTTGGGTCACGCCCACGCAAATGATGGATGGCTTGGCCTTGGGCGAAACCACACCGGGTCCGCTCATCATGGTGGTGGCTTTTGTGGCGTTCGTCGGAGGGTATGTCAAAGCGTTGCTAGGACCTGAGAGTTTGTTCGCGGCAGGCGCCTTGGCTGCTTGCCTCGTGACATGGTTCACGTTTTTGCCGTCGTTCATTTTCATTTTGGCGGGCGGCCCCTTGGTCGAGAGCACGCACCGCAACCTCAAGTTCACAGCGCCCCTCACCGCCATCACCGCCGCGGTGGTGGGCGTGGTGCTCAACCTCGCTTTGTTCTTTGGCTACCACCTGTTGTGGCCCGAAGGTTTTGCAGGTGCGTTTGATGTGCGCTCAGCACTCATTGCCATCGCGGCGGCAGTGGCCTTGTTCCACTACAAACGCGGCGTGATGGAAGTCATCACCTTTTGCGCTTTGGTAGGTTTGGCCGTCAAGCTCATTCCTCTTTGAAAAATGCACACACTTGAACAACTGCGACGCGGCGAACTAGCAGGCATCACACGCCTGCAACTGCGCTGCGGTTTGACCGAATTTCCACGCGAAATTTTTGAGCTGGCCGACTCGCTAGAAATCCTAGACTTATCCGGCAACCAGCTGAGTACCCTGCCCGACGACTTGCCACGTTTGCACAAGCTGCGCGTGATTTTTTGCTCAGACAACCCGTTCACCGAATTGCCCGAAGTGTTGGGCCAATGCCAGCAGCTCAGCATGGTGGGGTTCAAAGCCAACCGCATTGCACACGTATCGCCAAAGGCTTTGCCACCTTTGTTGCGTTGGCTCATCCTCACCGACAACGCGCTCACCACATTGCCAGCAGAGATTGGGCAATGCACGCAAATGCAAAAGCTAGCACTGGCAGGCAATCAATTGCGTAGCCTGCCACCAGCGTTGGCCAACTGCAGCCGCTTAGAACTCCTCCGTATCTCCGCAAACCAACTGAGCGAATTTCCCAGCTGGCTGCTCCACATGCCGCGCCTGACTTGGTTGGCCTACGCAGGCAACCCGTTCTGCGAACATTTGGAATCGACAGCCATCGCCAACGCACCCATGCAGCACATCGCATGGTCTCAGCTACAACTGCAACACCAACTAGGCGAAGGTGCCTCGGGTGTGATTCATCAAGCCACGCTGCGCACCAACGAAGGCGAGCAAACCGTGGCCGTCAAGCTGTTCAAAGGCGCTGTTACCAGCGATGGCTGGCCCGACTGCGAAATGGCAGCCTGCATGCACGCAGGCGCACATCCGCATTTGGTGTCAGCCATGGCACGGGTGAGCGAGCATCCAGACGACCAACAAGCCTTGGTCATGCCGCTGATTGCGCCCGAGTTTGGCAACCTCGCAGGCCCACCTAGCCTTGAGAGCTGCACACGCGATGTGTACCCAGATGGCAAACGCATGGGCTGGCACGCCACACTGCGCATGGCCCGCGGCATGGCAGCCGCCACACAGCATTTGCATTCACGTGGCATCGTGCATGGCGACTTGTATGCGCACAACATCTTGCACACAGCAGAAGGCGATGCCCTGCTGAGCGACTTTGGTGCAGCCGCATTTTTTGATGTGAACGATGCAGCACTCGCACAAGGTTTAGAAAAACTTGAAGTGCGTGCATTGGGTTGTTTACTGGAAGAACTGGCTGAGCGGTGCGATGCCGCGTCCATTCATACTTTGAAAGAAATCGCGCAACAGTGTTTGCACGACACACCCGCCCAACGCCCTAGCTTGGCTCAGGTGTGCGCCGAGCTAGAGGCCTTGAGCCACTAAAACGCTTATCGCTTTAAGCGCCCACCACGCCACCATCGCGGCGTGAGATGGCAATGATGGATGAACGCGGCACGGCATCGCCCCCTTGTGGGAAGTGTGAGGGCGCCAACTTTTCGCCGGGGTGTTGAATGCCCACAAACATCGTCTTCTGGTCAGGCGTGAACGCAATGCCTGTGATTTCACACGCCACCGGCCCCACCAAGAAACGTTTGATATCGCCCGTCACAGGGTTGGCACACAACATTTGGTTGTTGCCCATACCTGCGAAGTCTTTGGCATTGCTGTAGTCGCCATCGGTTTGAATCCACAAGCGGCCATCGCGGTCAAATGCCAAGCCGTCAGGGCTGTTGAACATGTTGTCGGGCGTGATGTTGGCCGAACCCGCATAGGCGTCTTTGTGCAGCGTGGGGTTACCTGCCAACGCAAAGATGTCCCACGTGAATTGGTTGGCCGTGTGGTCATTGCCTTTGGGTGTCCAACGCACGATTTGGCCATACACGTTTTTGGCGCGTGGGTTAGGACCGTTCACGGCTTGGTTGGGCTTGCTGCCACGGTCGCTGTTGTTGGTGAGGGTCACGTACACCTGCGCTTGTGTGGGGTGGACTGCAACCCACTCAGGGCGATCCATGGTGGTGGCGCCCACCACGGTGGCAGCCAAACGTGTGTGGACCAACACCTCGGCTTGGTCTTTGAAACCGGCCTCTACCGTCAAGCCATTTTTGCCGTGGGTCAACTCTAGCCATTCACCCTCGCCTTGCGCTTTGCCGTCCACCGTAGTGAAGCGCGCTACATACAAGGTGCCTTCGTCCAGCAAGTCGCGATTGGCTTTTGGATTCTTGGCATCAAACTTTTTGGCCGAGACAAATTTATAGATGTGTTCGCCTTTTTCATCGTCCCCCATGTAGACCACCACATGGCCATCGGCGTTCACCACCACTTCGGCGTTCTCATGTTTGACCCGACCCAAGGCCGTGCGCTTGATGGGGGTGCTGGTCGGGTCCAGTGGGTCAATCTCAACCACCCAACCAAAACGGTTGGGTTCGTTGGGGTTCTTGGCCAAATCGAATCGACCATCAAAGGGATGCCAGTTCAAACCTGCGCCTATGGCGCTGATGCCGTAGCGCTTAAAAGCTGCGTTGTCTGGCAAGGGTTCGGCACTGCCAAAGTAGCCGTTGAAGTTTTCTTCGCAGGTCAAGTACGTGCCCCATGGCGTGCGGCCATTGGCGCAGTTGTTGAACGTGCCTAAGGCCACGGTCCCTGTGGGATCGGCTTGGGTCTTCAACAAAGCGCTGCCTGCGGCGGGGCCACTCAAACGCATGTCGGTATTGGCGGTGATGCGACGGTTCAAACGCGCCTGCGGTTGCAGCTTCCACACGCCGCCCACGCGACGCACTTCAAACACACTCACGCCGTGAGCGGCTTGCGCTTTGCGCGTGTCCTCGATGCTGCTGCAGCGGCCGTTGACAAACAGGTATTCGTAATTGGCGTATTCGTTGTTGACGGCAATCACGCCATGGTCTGCACCCAAGCTGAAAAAGCTCATGCCATCGTTGTTGTCGCCGATGGACAAACCTTGGCTGATGGCTGTGCCGCGTGTGGCGGGGTCAAACGCCGTGCCACCGGGCAGGATGGCATCGCCCCACGACGCCAACACGCGCCATTGATAGCCTGCGGGAACGGTGATGGTGTCTAGGCCATTGGCAGCAATCGGCGCGAAGCCAATGCGTGGACCCGCATTCTTGCTGACGTTGGCGGCTTGCGCCAAACCTGGCCCACCCAAAAACAAGCCCATGCCCGCCCCTGCTACACCCAACAGCTGGCGGCGGCTGATCAGGCTGTCCACCATGCGGCTGAAATCTGTGCCATCCGGACGTGGATGGTTGCGTTGGTCGTTTTCGTCAAAGGTATTCATAGCAGCCTCAGTGAAATTCATGGCAAAAACTTTAAGCCCCGTTGATGACAAAGCGATGACATATTTTCGTCACAAAAAAACGGTAATATTGTTTTTATGAAACACGGCACACTCCTCGCAGCGATTGATTTGGGCTCTAACAGCTTTCGCCTTGAAATCGGTCGCTACGACCATGGACAAATTCAGCGTGTGGCCTACCTCAAAGAAACCGTGCGACAAGGCAATGGGTTAGACGCTGATCGCAACCTCACCGAAGAAGCCATGCAGCGTGGTTGGGATTGTTTGGCTCGGTTCGCCGAACGTTTGTCTGGCTTCAAAAAATCACAGGTGCGCGCCGTCGCCACCCAAACCCTACGTGAAGCCAAAAACCGTGAAGCGTTCTTAAAAAAAGGTTGCGAGATTTTGGGCTTCCCCATCGAGGTGATTGCAGGCACCGAAGAAGCCCGACTGATTTACCAAGGCGTGGCCCACATGCTGCCCAGCAGCAACGAGCGTCGGCTGGTTGTCGACATTGGCGGACGCTCCACCGAGTTGGTGTTGGGCCAGGGGTTAGAAGCCACCGAAACTGCATCGTTTCGCGTGGGCAGTGTGGCATGGTCGATGAAGTATTTCCCCACAGGGGAATTCACAGAGCAAGCATTTAAAAAAGCTGAGATTGCCGCACAAGCCGTGCTGGAAGAAGCCCTCTCCACCTACCCCCGCACCCAATGGCAAAAGGCCTATGGCGCATCGGGCACGGTGGGTGCAGTGGCAGACATTTTGGCGCTGGCGGGTTTTCCTGAAGGCGAAATCAGCTTAGAGGGGTTGGACTGGTTGGTGAAGTGCTTGGTGCGCGCGGGTCTGGCCCACAAGGTGCAACTCGAAGGCCTCAAAGACGACCGTCGCGCTGTGATTGGCGGCGGCGTGAGCGTGCTACGCGCATTGATGAGTTTGCTACAAGTGAAGACCTTGTACGTGGCGCAAGGTGCCTTGCGACACGGTGTGTTGTTTGACATGGTGGACCGCGAGGACCACGACACCGACACCCGCGATTTATCCATCCAACGTTTGGCCGTGAAGTTTGCGGTGGACACAGCACAAGGCCAACGCGTGGGTCGTGTAGCCGTGCACCTGCTGCAACACATGCGCCTCAAGCCCAAAGACAGCGACACAGACACGTTAGCGCGCCTGTGTCGTAAGCTGAGCTGGGCAGCGCAACTGCACGAAGTGGGCGTGGCCATCTCACACAGCGATTACCACAAGCACGGCGCCTACATCTTGGACAACGCCGATTTGCTGGGCTTTGGCATGCCAGAACTGCACCGCCTAGGCTTACTGGTGCTGGGGCAGCGCGGCAAGTTGAAAAAACTCGAAAACGAATTGCAAGAAGATGAATTCGCGAAAATGCTGATGGCCTTGCGCGTGAGTTTGATTCTGTGTCACGCCCGCAAAGACCCAGAACATCTGGCTTTGCGACTGAACTGCGATGAACACAAACAGCGCATCACCTTGATTGCACCCACCTCTTGGGAACAAGACTTTCCACAATCGGTGCACCTACTCAAACAAGAAAGTACGTCTTGGGCCAAAACGCCATGGACTTTTGAGTTTATGACGAAGTCGTGACATATATGACACTAGGTGTTTTGATTTAAACAATATAAACTGTTTATTCTTTTAAATTTCAAGGAATGAACAGTGAGTACCACCGCTCAAAAAACCATCGTTCAAGCTGCCGTCAAATCACGCGCAGCCAAAACAGCTACCGCAAAAAAACCAGCAGCCAAAAAACCTGCGTCAAAAAAACCAGTGGTAAAAAAAGCTGCCGCCAAACCTGTGCGTAAAACGGCTGTGAAGAAAGCCCCCGTGAAAGTAGCGACACCTCAACCTGTCAAGCCTGTCAAAGCGGTCAAACCTGCCAAAGTGAAAAAACCAAAATTGGTGCGCGACAGCTTCACCATCCCTAAGGATGAATACGTGGTCATCGATAGCCTGAAAATTCGCGCTGGCAAACTCGGCCAAGCGGTGAAGAAAAGCGAATTGCTGCGTGCTGGCGTCAAAGCCCTCGCCGCCATGAGCGACATTCAGTTCAAAGCCGCATTGAGCAATGTACCGACCATCAAGACCGGTCGTCCCAAGAACTCGAAGTAAGTTCTGGGCAGGCGACGGTCAGCAACACCGTTTGGGGTTGACCGTCGCGTACGCGGGTGCGCAGCCACCACACACCGCCCTTGCGCACAGGACATGTGTGCGCTTGCATGCCCAGTAGTTTGGCCACCAACTCGCCCAAGTAAGGTTGGTGCCCCACCAACAAAACAGGCCCCTTGAGTTGCGGCCCAGTTTCAGGATGCCACTTCAGCAGCGTCAGCACATCCTCTACCGAGGTTTCGGGCACCAACTCATCGCGCAATTTAAATTTCCGCCCCAAAGGTGCCACCGTTTGTTGTGTACGCCGCGAAGGGCTGACCAATACCCGCGTGCCTTCTGGCAAATGACGGTCCAACCAAGCGGCCATGCGCATGGCTTGGCGTTCACCTTTTTTGGTGAGTGAACGCGACAAGTCGTCACCGCCCTCAAGGGCAACTTCTGCTTCTGCGTGACGCCACAAAATCAAATCCATGGTTTGCCCTTCGTTGACAGCCTCACAACTTAGCGCCATGCAGTGCCATCAACGCCGCTTGCGCACCATGCAATGGTGCAGGTGTTGTGGGCTGCGGTGTTTTAGACGATGCACGCTTAAGCTTGACGGGTTGCACACGTGTGTATTGGCCATCGGCATTCAAGCTCCAGGCATCCACGTTGTCATGCAAGTACGCGACCAAGCATTCATCAATCACACGCTGACGCAAGGCCGCATCTTCCACAGGCCATGCCAGTTCTACACGGCGCAGCATGTTGCGGTTCATCCAATCAGCGCTCGACAAACACAAAGACTCGTCATTGCCAGTGCGGAAATAAAACACACGTGAGTGCTCTAAAAACCGACCAATGATGGAGCGCACACGGATGTTGTCCGTCACACCTGGGCGCTGCGCGGGCAACATACACGCACCGCGAATGATCAAATCAATTTGCACCCCAGCTTGGCCTGCGTGCACCAAGGCTTCCATCAGCTTTTCATCGGTAAGCGTGTTCATCTTCAAGATGATGCGACTGGCCACACCTTGTGCAGCGGCTTGCGCTGTTTTTTCAACCTTGTCAATCAAGCTGCGTTGTAGTTGGAACGGTGCAATCATCAGCTTGTTCAAACGCGGAATCTTGCTTTGATTGGCCAGTAAGTTAAACACACTCTCCACATCTTGCGTGAGCTTGGGGTCACAGGTGATGTGGCTTAAATCGGTATAGAGCTTCGCCGTGCGGGGGTTGTAATTGCCCGTGGACAAATGTGCATAGCGGCGAATGCTGCGACCTTCGCGGCGCGTGACCAGCAGCATCTTGGCATGGGTCTTTAACCCCACCACGCCGTACACCACTTGCGCACCGATGTATTCGAGTTTCTCTGCCCAGTTGATGTTGGCCTCTTCGTCAAAGCGTGCTTTGAGCTCCACCACCACCGTCACCTCTTTGCCGCGCTGCACCGCCTCGCGCAGCAACTCCATCAGCACCGAGTCCGCACCCGTGCGATAAATGGTTTGCTTGATGGCCAACACATCGGGATCACGCACGGCTTCGCGCAAGAACGCCAACACGCCATCAAAGCTTTCGTAGGGCTGGTGAATCATCACATCACCGCTTTGCAAGCGCTCAAAAAGAGACCCGTTGGTCACCATCTGTTGCGGGTAGCTGGCGGTGTAGCGCGGAAACAGCCACTTGGGGTTGTCTACCAAATCAATCAATTGGTTCAAGCGCACCAAGTTCACAGGGCCATGCACGCGGTACAACGCCGAGTGCGGTAGCTCAAATTGCTGCAACAAAAATTCAGACAAGTACTCTGAGCAGCCCGATGACACCTCTAAGCGCACAGCCTGACCGTAATTGCGATGCACCAAGCCTTTGCGCAGCGCGGTGCGCAGGTTCTTCACATCCTCTTCATCCACGGATAAATCCGAATGGCGCGTGACACGGAACTGCGAAAACTGCCCCACATCACGGCCCGGAAACAAATCTTTCAAATGCGCACGAATCACGCTAGAAATGGACACAAACAACTGGCGCTTGCCACAGAGTTTCTCAGGCAAGGCAATCAAACGCGGCAAACTGCGGGGTACTTTGACAATCGCAATTTCGTTGTCACGACCAAACGCATCTTTGCCCGATAGGCGCACGATAAAGTTGAGCGACTTGTTGGCCACTTGTGGAAATGGGTGCGCAGGGTCTAAACCCACAGGCAACAACAAGGGGCGTACTTCACGCTCAAAAAAAGACTTCACCCACTGGTGCTGCGCCAACGTGCGATCGCCATACGACAAAATTCGCACGCCCTCTTTGGCAAATGCGGGCATGAGCACATCGTTGTACAGCGTGTATTGCTCTTCCACCAAGGCATGGGCCACTTTGCTGAGTGAATGCTGCGCATGTGTGCCGGCAGCATCCAGAGGTGCCTTGGGATGCTCCACGCTGCCGTGCAACGCAGCGCGAACTTCAAAAAACTCATCGAGGTTAGATGAGACGATGCACAGGTAGCGCAAACGCTCTAACAAAGGCACCTCTGCGCGCTTGGCCCAATCGAGTACGCGCGCATTGAAGGCGAGCAAGCTCAAATCACGGTCTAGCCATTCAATCTTTGAAGTCTTGTGTGTGTGCGGCTCTTTGCCAGTGGCGGCTGTCATCATTTTTTCACCTGTCTAACAGATATCGAGTGTGACAACTGATCGTGACAAATATGTGACATTTGTGACGATTGCGTTTAATTCACATACATGTTCACAGCAAACCGAGCAGGAACAATCAATGCGGTTTCCAATTAACACCGAGTAGACACTTCTTGTATGACCATCTTGTGAATTTGAGGTGAGGAATGCACACACTCATTAAGATACGCCAATGGATTGGAATGCATCACTCATGGGTCTACTGACCGCCTTAGGCATTGGCATGCTGATTGGCACGGTTCGCGAACGTTTGCACCAACCTGGCGTCATGAAAGCAGGTGTTCGCACACATGCAATTGTGGGTTTGTTAGGTGCACTCACCTTTAGCATCGGACCCTCTACTTTTGTCACAGCGTTGATCATCACAGGCGTATTGATTGCCATTGGTTATCGTCAATCAGCGCAACAAGATCCGGGTATGACCGGTGAATTTGCCTTGCTTTTGACCTTGGTTCTGTCGGGGCTTGCCATGCAAGATGCCTCGTTATCTGCAGCCATCGGCGTCGTTGTGGCGTGTTTGCTGTTTGTCAAAAAACCCATGCGACGCTTTAGCCAGGAAGTATTGACCGAGCACGAATTGGAGGATGCACTGATGTTGTGTGCCTCAGCACTGGTGGTTCTGCCTCTTTTGCCAACCACGACGATTGATCCTTGGCATGCACTCAACCCTTACGCCATATGGAAGATTGTGGTGCTGATCATGGGCGTTGGCATCGTGGCTCATATTTGTATGCGGGCAACGGGTATGCGTTGGGGTTTGCCTTTGGCTGGTTTTTTCAGTGGTTTCATTTCTTCCACTGTTGCGGTCGCAACCTATGCAGGAAAAGCAAATGAAAAACCTGAACTCGAATCAATGGCCTGCGCCGCTGCATTGCTGTCTACCCTCTCCTCACTCATCTTGTTCACGATGGTGCTGGGAACAAGCAGCCCTGTGTTGATGCAGTCCGTCAAGTGGCCCCTCATTTCGGCAGGCCTTGCTTTATTGATCTTTGCGATTTATTTCATACAAAAAACAGACATCCAAGAGCGCCTCAAACGCCCATCCACGCACCATGCGTTCAAAGCATCGCACGCGTTGGTCATTGCGATCACCATCAGCGCAGTCACGCTCTGCTCTGCTTGGCTGAGAAGCATCATGGGTGATTCCGGCACATTGGCAGCATCCGTGCTTGTGGGCTTAGTCGAAATTCATGCGGCTGCATTCAGCATTGCGCAATTGAGCCTTCAAGATCCCATTCAATCCTCTTATGTGCGCTGGGGTGTCATGGCCATCTTGGCGTCAAGTGCCCTGTCCAAAATATTTTTATCGTATGTCAACGGTAGCCGAGGTTACGGTCATCGCATGGCCGGTGGTTTGGGCATGATGCTCATGGCCGCCATGGGCTGCATGCTTGTCCTTGAATAACACTCAAAGCCTTTGGAGCAATGGCTCGCCCATGCGAATTCGCTGGCCACTCTCAATCCCATCGGCCAATGCAAAGCCATTCGGCACAAACACCAAGATGGTGGAGCCGTGTTCAAACCAACCCATCTCCTGCCCTTTGACATAGCTCGCATCGCAAGAAATCTCGTTGGGGCCTTTGTAGCGAAGGTTCAACAGCACATCCACGGCATGCAACCGCATACTCGCCACCAACACCGCGGCCACAGGCACGATCAAAAACGGCACGCCATCGCCTGTTTGCATTTGCAACACAGCGCGTTCATTCTTGCAAAACAGCTCTTTCACACGCGTCAATGCAATCGGGTTGACATTCCATGTATCACCTGAGATGTAGGTCACATGACTCAAATGCGCATCGCTAGGCGCATGGAAGCGGTGGTACATGCTGCTGGTCAAACGCAGGGTGACAAATGTGCCGCCCTCTAACACGCTGGACCAGCGTTGCACCAATTCTGAAGAACTTAACAAGCTGCCTAAGGTGTACGGAAAGCCCTTGGCTTGAAATACCGTGCCATCCCGAATTTCGCCACACGCCCCCACGATGCAGTCGCACGGCGAGGTCATCACAGCAGGGTTCGCATCAATCGGGCGCAAACCTGGTCGTAGTTCACGCGTGAAGCATTCATGCACGCTGGCAAATGTTTGTTGCTTGGACTCACGCAAATCCAAATCGGTGAACCAACGCCACACGGCGATAGAGCCTTTGACAACCCATGGATGGCGCAGCTGGCTCCACCACCCCATGCATCGCGTCAAGGTGATACGCGGTATACGGTTCGTCAATAAAAAGTTGAGGTCCTCTTGCAAGAGAAAATTTTGCAATTGATGTCGAATCTTCATCGTCTTGTCACTTAATTTAAATACAAAGGTAAA
>JACCDX011758166.1_pt1 | contig 49494 bp, 64 predicted proteins | sample 7449681 | NCBI WGS metagenome assembly JACCDX01 (sample SAMN15323450, study PRJNA562643) | freshwater metagenome | isolation source: river surface water | place: USA:Blue River Watershed | collected 2017-08-18
CGACTGAACTTAATAAATCATCGATCGTAATCGGTGGAGGAGGCGGAGGAGGAGTTGTATTCATAATATCGCTCATCATAATAGGCGAATCATCCGTGGTAGTGGGTTGTTATTCGGTACTCATTTGTTATAAGTTAAACATTCAATTCTGTAAGTTATAATAACAGAATGACTGGTGGTTTAATGCAATTAGTGGGTAAAGGTGCCCAAGACTATTTGGTAATTGGTAATCCAACATTTACTCATTTTCGATCCGTATACAAAAAACATTCAGATTTTGCGATGGAGCATTTTCGGTTAGTATTTAAAACTAATAATTTGAATTTACCAACATCAGGATCATTAACTTTACGTGCTAAAGTTGAAAGGTATGCACAATTATTACACGATTGTTATCTAACGGTTACATTGCCGGATATTTATTCTCCAGTAGTTCCTTATTCCGGCACAAGTCCAAATATAAATTCGAATGCAAATGCAGTTCCTTACGAATTTCAATGGGTACGTAACATTGGATATAATATGATTAATTATGTTGCTATCGTGATCAATGGTCAAGAAATTGTAAGACATACGGGTGAATATATGAAATTATATGCGGCTATGAAATTTGATGCCAATAAGAAAGCTATTTTAGATCGTATGGTTGGAAATGTTCCAGAAGTTTACGATCCAGCGAATGCGTATGATCGTATCAACCAGTATCCTCATGCCATTTCTTCATCATCGGCGTATTCGTTACCTTCTATTCCCGGAAGAATATTACATGTTCCGTTACATTTTTGGTTTTGCGAAAATATAGGAGCTGCTTTACCGTTAGTTGCTCTTCAATTATCTGAAGTTGAAATTGTGGTAGAATTGAAGAATATGTACCAATTATTTACAACTTTAGACGTGAGACCAACCATCAACGGAACCGCTAATCCTAACTTCAATCGACGAGTTGCACCGGATAGTAGCGATACTAATTTTTATATTAATAATTTCTTATCTCCGCCGCTGTATACTCGTACCCCCAGCTTTCCTGCTCCAGTTGTCAATCCTTCTTTAATGAGTTGGAATTTAAATCCTTTTATTGAAGCCAACTTTATTTTCCTTACCGATACCGAATTAGCTCATGTTGCAAAAAATGAAGCCGCGTTTATGGTGAACCAAGTTGATATTGTACGTAAAGAAGGCCAATATGGGGCATCGAACGATTTGGAATTAACGATGCGTAATCTTTGTACTCGTATAATTTGGGTTCAGCAGCGAAGTGATGTTGCGTTGAATAATGATTACGATAACTACACAAATTGGTTAAATCCTTATCAACCTCCAGCTACATATATTACCAGCAATATGACACCTTGGTATTCGCCAGGGTTAGTGACAACATCTAACGTACCGCAACGAGATATTCTTCTTGATTCCAGTATTATTTTAGATGGTAAAGAACGTTTCAATACAAAAGATGGAAATTTCTTTGGAGATTTACAGTTCTACAAGCATTACACTGGAACGTCATCCTCTACTATTCCAGGTATGAATTCGTACTCGTTTGCTCTTGATAACGATAATATTCAACCTTCTGGTCATATCAACGGTTCAATGTTTAATAAAACTATTTTAAGAAACTCGTATGTTCAGCCTCCTTTCGTATCATCAACAAATCCTACTACGGTTTGTATTTTGAAATCAACTGCACTAAGTTTAAATCCAGTAATTATTCCAAACCCGAACATTACCGATCCAACTACCGGAAGACTTATTTACAATCCCGAAGATGTAGTAACCGTAGTCACAAAATCAAATGGTCAAACTTATGATTATACGTTTAATGTCACCGCATTTGTAGAAACGTACAATTTTTTGCGAGTTATGGGAGGAATTGCAAACATCGTGTTTTCATCATAATAAGGAAGCATGAGCACAGGATTAAAAATAACAAAAGCAACTTACGGTGCTGGTTCAAAAACGGTAGATGTTACCCAAGTAGTGTCTAAAAGTGTAAAAGATGGAAGCATTAACTTAGTGATAACACCGGATTCGTTAAATGTAAAGGATCCTGCACCCGGACAATTAAAAACTTTAAATGTCTCTTACACTATCAATAATGGTAGTGTAAACACTCAATCGGTAAGAGATAACGAAGTCTTTATGGTTTCAGCACCCCCGGAAAGAAATGCATCGGGTCTTCAAATTATCAAAGCAGAATACGGTTACCAGGGTAATTATACAGATGTAACATATGCAGTTCAAAATTTAGTAAGTGACGGTTCTATCAAATTAACGGTAGGATTTAAGGAAGTAGGTATTCCGGATCCTAATCCTAATAAACAAAAAGAACTAAAAGTGAACTATTCATTAAACGGAGCCGAAAATACGGAAGTTTTTAAGGATGGGCAAATATTTAATATAAATGCTCCAGCCGGTGAAGCCGTAAGTAATAATACTCCAGGTGCGGATGCAAATGCTGTCTGGGGAGTTATTACCGGTAATGCTATTCTGTTTCTAAAAATATTTTTGCATATAGTTTCTACGTATACCTTAGCTAAATTTATGGATCCTTCGGGTTCAGCTATGTATAAGGTAGCAGCATTCTGTATACCTTGGGGATCTTTCTGGGCTTTACCGTTATACTTATTTTTCCGCCGAATATTATTTACCAGTGAAGTAAGCTTACCCGATATGTCTCCTGTAAAAGCAATTTAACCGTTTGATGAATAACTAATCTAATGTGGCAAATAGTCTGGCAACAAATATGTGAAATGGCGTATGAAAATGCGACCCCTGTTGAAAAAATCATTATTGAACCAACAAATTTTGAAGATAAGGAAGAAAACACGTTAACCTATACATGGAAACAGTATAGTAAAAAACACGGCCCTACCATGCCGGGTGTTGTTTATGAATTAAAAGAATTATACGTTCCTAAATCCTTGTTTGAAGATTTAGGAATTCATACGTGGTTTCGATATAGTTTTCCTAATTGTAAAATTAATTACTGGTAGTTAACATTCCTTCGAATTGACCAACTCCAACGAATCCAAGAAATGAACCTTCAAAGTGTTCATCGTCTTCATCTACATTGCTATAGATTCGTCCAGAGTTTTCACCAACCATATACTTCTGGTTGTTGAAAGTTCTTTCTACGTAATATTCGTCCGGATCTCTAGATGGACCTTTTACGAATACTCCTTGCGTAGTTTCCCAATAAATTCCGGGTTTAATTCCTTGTGGACTTGTTAGAGTTTTAGTAGTCTGTAACTCTTCCAAAGATAAATCTTTGGTTATAACTGGTTTTTTCTCCACTGGTTTTAAAGTAGCTACGAAGTCTACGATATGTTCTTCAGGTTTTTTAAGGGAATACGTCTTAGAATCTAAGGAATTTGCATAATCGGTGAATTGTTTTTTATGAACTTTTTCAATAAATTCAATTCCTAATTCTTTAATTTTTTTCGATAATTTATCGGTAATGATAGCCGCTAAACGACTAACATTCTTTTTTGTTTCTGCTTTAGGTGGAGCAGGGGGTGTTGTAACAACGGGTTCTGGAATAGAAACAACGGGTTTATATTGTTCAAGCAATTGAACTACACGTTCATAGCCGAGAGAAAGTACAACTTCACGAAGAATGTTTTCCATTTTATCAATGCAATCTGTTCAATTAAAAACCGAATAAATCCGTTTTTAATAGTCACCCGGTGTTAACACTTCGTACAATCCATCATAACTTTCCTCTTCTTCATCACCTAGTTCCATTCGTATTTCGAGATAAAGTTTGTGCAGTTCTTCCGTTAGACACGCCATATCTTTCTCATAATCTGCTAATTCATCCTTTATTTTTATGATTTCATCAGTATCCTCCTCTTCCTCCAAATCTTGTTTACACTGGTTAACTTTATAACGTAATTTCCCAATTTCTTCAATAAGATTATCGATACGAGCTTCTCGTTCCATCTTCTTACTCATTTAATCAAAAAATCTATAAAAATTCGTTTTAAAAATCTGGCTAACCAGTGTGTTTATTGAATATTAAAGCTTACTCGTTGTTTTTTGTTAGGACGTTTAGGAGGTGTAGAAATATCGTATTCTTCTATATGATCAGTAACAAGATTACTAAAATCAAGAGTAAGACGATGAAATATCACAAATTCTCTTAAACGATCTTCAAATTCACGAGGAGGAGCGCCAGGACATTTCAAAGGACGTTCAGTACGTTGCGGTGTAGCAGGAACCTTTTCCGGTAATTCTTGCATAGGAATTGAAGATAATTCCGTGGTATTCGAAGAAATTTCGCGAGAAGGTGCGTTAGGCGCTTCACGGGAAACAGTGGTACGAGGAGGAGTAGCTAATAAAGAAGTATTGGACATTTTTGAAATGATTTTACAATATTAAAACTTTTAAATCAAAAAAATCCGTTTTAAAAAGTAACCTGTTTCGGTATACCTCTCGCGGTATACCCCTTACAGGGAAAGGGATCTCCAATTACGCCCGTAGAGCTGCGACGTGTATGGATACAGAAATAATTTTATGTTATAACCCTAACATAATAAAGGGGATCCTTACCTACTAAATAATACAGAAACAGAAAATATAATACAAAATTAAATATTCGAGGATAAATGTTTACTAAGATAGCTAAAACTTTGTTTGTACGTGAAGAACATTTGTTGTACTTTTTGTGATGTAAAATGATCGTTAAGACTTTTCGCAATCGCGGAACGATAGGCAATTATAGATTGTAATTTTTTCGCATCGATACCAGAATTCGCACCAACTAACTCGGGATGTTTACTGGCGATCTTCTTTATTTTATTAATAATATTAGTAGTTAAAATAGAATAAAGATCTTCGCCGTATCCACGAACCGGTTTACCATTGCGCATACTTCCAATAACATCGGTACTATAGGTTTGAAACGCGTTTTTAGGATCACGAGCCCAACTGGTCATAGACCAAGTGGAATCGATTTTCCAAATAGCGTAAGCAAACTTGGCCATCGTTTCTACGTTAAGAGACCATTTAATATAAAGAACAAATTTAGCATTTTCGCTAGATGGTTTACCAATTTCTTGGTAAATATCTAATGAATTAGATGCGAGCAAACTAAACACTGCTTCCAGTGCTTCTTTTGCGGAAGATTTTTCATGATCCAATAATACTTTTTCAATACGGGTTTCCATATTGAGAGAGTAATTTTTGATCATATCAAATACTTCATTTTTTATATTAGAATTATCACTTGACGTGGATTTGACGGTAATAGTAGAACTATTAGAAACAGGCACGGACGGAACCGGAGCTGATACACTTTCGGGTACTTTTGCGGTCGATTGACCATCTTCATAATCGCCCCAATTCGCACAACTTTGAAATTTTGAAACGGCTTCGTTAAGAGCACTGATACAGAGTTGAAGACGATCATCTTCGGTGTTGGTTGAGTTAGATAGAGACATGTTGAATAATAAAGAGAGTAAGAAAGAAAAGAGGAAGAATACAATACTAATACTTGGTTTAAAAAAATCCATTTTTTACATGTATTTTAATTGTTGTTCTAAATCCTGAAGTTCATCTCGTCTTTCGCGAAGATTTATTGAACTCTCAAGCACTATCTCGATAAAATCCATTTGCATACTAGGATGCATACTATCTCGTTGCGCGAGAATAGCGTTATGCAATTGTTCTGTTTTTTGGACTATTGATCTGGCGATAGCAACTTTGTTCAGCAAATCTGCTTTCGCAAGATATTTCATTAATTGTTGACCAGGAGTAATAGACATTTTTTGTCAAACAAAATATTTTTGTAACCTAAATCCATTTTACTGCGTTACCGAATTTCAATTTTCGTAACGAATAAATGAACAAATGGGAGATTCTGAATTTGCAAAGGTTCATTTGCGCGAACATTTAGGGGGATTAATCGTACCCCCAATATCTGAAGGCTTTTGGAGTATCTATAATTCTGCAAAAGAATTGTGTGATCGTAATGGTCAACCCGATCAAATTTTACGAACATTTCAAAATATGTTAACTCGTATTCCAGATTGGACTGAAACTACATTAACTACCGAAGTTGATCGTATAGTTAAAGTTTCTAAGTGTAATTATTTAGATGATCTTTTAATGGGTGTATTTATTGCGTATATGAAATCATTTGCATCTTTACATTACCGAGGTGAATCAAGTCATGTAAAAGTTGAATTTGAACGTCCTTCGGTTTCTAAATTTGTACATGAACTTTACAAACATTCGGCTCGTAAGTTATGGCAGGTAGCCTATTTATTCCGTACAATTGGTACCAGTTCTGAACAACAAGCTCGTAATCGTCAAGAAATTGAACGATTAATTACTGAATGTATGGAACAAGTTGTACGTGCTTTCTTACCTTGGGAAACGATCGCCAAGAAATATTTTGTGGATACTCCTGAAGATATTCCGGTAGTTAAACATCCCGAACCCGAAACAAAAACGGTTCAATTTGAAGAAGAAAGTGAAAGTGAAAGTGAAGACGAAGATGAACCGCCTAAACTAAATATTAGCGAAGAAACTACGCAAATTGATGTAGAAAATTTAGACGAAGAAGAAAAGCCGGAAATAGATCCTTTAAAAGAAATCGAAGCAAAAATGTCGAACGAAACGCTCGTTCTAAAATTATAAAGATTTACCAAAAAGTGAATTAAATGATGATCGTAATTGCTTCAGTAGCGGTCGCTTTAGTCGCCTTCATAATTTATGCTCTGGATCGTAGATCTAAACAAGAACCTATTGAATGGGATCAAGCTGGAAAAATTAGTTTAATGAGTGGTCTTATAACATCGGGAGTTGTCTTTTCAACAACCGCAGATATTCCTGCTGTAACCGAAAATGTAAAAACGGTCACAGACACGGTTCAAGACATGTTCGTAGGTGTGCCATCGTTTTGACGGGAAAAGCTACCAATTTAATCAATTTCTACCGGTGGAGGTTGTTTAATCAAAGATTGTAAAGTTACTTTTCCTGATAAAATAAGATTAGTATGATGTTTACACGGTATGAACCCGGTTTTGTTTCCGGCTGCACGTTGACTTCGTGTTACAGTTTCGTCACAAAATGAATTTATACAACATTGTGGGTATCCGTAATGTTTCCCATAATGTTGCCATTGATCTTTAAGAGATTTAAAATTTAAAATCATTTTTTCGAAATATAACTATTTTTTAAATTTAAAATTCGTTTTAATTATCAAACACTAAAACATTTTCACCTAAAGGTATATTTGAAGTTTCGTAAAACGTTTTTAAACCAAATAGTTCCTTACGAGGTACAGCTGTATCTTTGCAATAACGAGCTATCGCTTTATATAGCATGAAACCATGATAACGATCATGCCGCGGTTCTTGTTTACCGAAAAACACGGATGTATTATCATCTAGCATTAGCCATTTCATAAATAAACAGAATACAGCGTTTTGTTTATATTCTTCATGATTAGGACCTTCAGGAAAGAAATCCCAGAATAAAGAAGTAGCTAAGCGTACTAAATCAAACGAAGGATTTGGTTTAATTTCTGGAAATCGTGAGTCATAAAATGGATGCACGTTATATTGTCCACCGGCTTCTTCTTCAATATGAAAATGATCGCTAATGAATAATTTAGGTTCTTTCATACCCACTAATTTCAAAGACATAATACCTCTTTCAAAATCGATTATTTTAATAATGTATCCGTAAGTTGGAACTTTATAAAGAGTACCCGAGACATTATAGTAGAGAAATTCTTCATCCGTAGGAACATACATAATATTATTCGCATGCAGATCGTTATGTACAAATCCATAATTACGTTGCGCAAAAGCTAATGCAAATATAACTTGAGTTATCCATGCTAGATGTTTAACCGTATCATTATCAAAAGACATTAATTCGTACAAAGTTCCGTTGCATTTTTCCATAATCGTTAATTGCACAGGAACATTTTTAAAGGTTGCCCATGCAAAGGGTTCAAAATCTTCATCATCATCTTCATCAATTTCTAATTCGTCACAACAACAAGATTCAATTTCAAAAAGTTCTTCCGTAGCTACTGAAGATGTATCATCGCTATCTTCCACATCTAATTGTTCTTCAAAAATGTTTTTAAGTTCACCCATAGAAGTTTCACCAACATTTGTAGTTTCAAGTTCTTCTACATTATCTAACGTTGTTTCTTCACCTAATTGCAAACTGGTTTTTGCGGTTCTTGTATGTTGAAATTCAGTACTTTCTTTTAATTCTTCGTTAATTTTAAGATCAAACGTTTTACCAATATTTTTAGAAAACCAAGATCGATCGATTAATTCTTCATAATCATCTGAAATATCGATAGTATGATTATGTGAAACTCCGGAAAATACCCCGTATACTTTAGGAAAGTTTACACACCCCGATTCAGAAAGTACAACCGATATAAGTGATCCTACGTATGCTGCATTGTTTGGATTTTGAAGTTTTGTATTAATATCGTTTGATTGCTCACTACTTGTAGGTAATCCAACAATACTTGTACCATAATCTCCTTGCATCCATTTGAAAGGACTTAACAGCATGGTTTTTTTGATATGAATATTCACGTTACCTTCTGTTGTTCGAACATTATTTTCTTTAATTGACAAGATCTCATTTTTTAATTTAAGACCGTATTCATTCACGAAACTTAAATGTTCACTCTTGAAAAGACATTCAATACTAGGAAAAAAAGGTTGTAAGTGTTCGATACCCCAATGCAAAGATGCTCCACTTTTTAAACCGGATAAATTGGTGTAACGATGAATAGATAACTGCGTAGGGTTTGAACGGAGTTCGTTAGACTGTTTTCTTTTCTTCATTATATAAATATTCTAAACCATATCATGAAACTTTGCGCATGTGTTATTGAATGTAAACTCTTAGTGTAGTATTAAGATGCAGAGTTTCAGTATACAGAGATTCGACATGGAAAACATCGTTGACCGATGTGAGATGGATTCACGAAAATCTCCAATGATTGTGGTGATTGGAAAAAAAGATACGGGTAAATCTTTCTTAGTAAAAGATATTTTATTTCATACTCAGGCTTGTTTTCCAGTAGGAACCGTTATTTCCGGTACCGAAGTAGCTAATGAATTTTTCCAACATATGGTACCTTCCAAACTAATTCACGATAAATATAAGCCGGATATTGTCATGAATGTTATCAAAAGACAGTTAGCGGTAAAAACTCATCGTAATAAAGATAAAAATAAAAGTGGTGGTAATTCCAGTGTCGATCCTCGCGCTTTCTTAATTCTGGACGATTGTTTATACGACGGTACCTGGATAAGAGAAGAATCTACTCGATATGTATTCATGAACGGTCGTCACATTGATTTAATGACGATCATTACGATGCAGTATCCGTTAGGTATTACACCTAACTTACGTACCAATGTTGACTTCATCTTTATTCTTCGTGAAACGATGATCAATAACCGTAAACGTATTTATGATAACTATGCTGGTATGTTTCCCAGTTTTGAAATGTTTTGTATGTTTATGGATCAGTGTACGGAAGATTATCATTGTTTAGTTATCTGTAATGGTGTATCATCAAATAAATTAGAAGATCAGGTGTTTTGGTATAAAGCAACTGATCATCCAGCGTTCAAGCTTTGTGATGATGCGTTATGGGTAGATAATAAACCGTTCAGTAGTGCGATGTTAGCTCAGGACGAATTTGATCCTATGGCTATGCGTAAAAAATCCAGTAGTCCTTGGGTTCATGTGAAAAAGGTCGAAAAGTAAAAAACGGATTTTTTTAGATAAAATAATTAACTATTTTGAGATGACACTATCGGGGTAACTTTGCCTGAATACGCGAAAGGGAGTGAACGATGCCACTGGGCTAGTTAGTAAGCACCAAAAAGATAGTAGGGTCTCCAAACATTTTTAATTTAAAGATCTCGTAATTTACCACCTTCCGCCGGATGCACGTTACTATTAATAGCGTCTTCAATAGCACGAGTATCTGCTACTCCGGAATCGGTCAAAGCTTTCTTACGACGTTCTTCGTTTTCTTTGCGTTGGGCTTCAATTTTAGCGGCTTTTTCTTCTTCAAAGAAGATATCCCGATTCACTTCATTTTCTTTGTATTTGCGCATAAGTTCATTGAGTTCTTTTTCTTGGTATTCTACTTCGGGCATCATATGTTCACTAGGATCCCAAGGTAACCACATACCAACTTTACCAACATATAAGTTATCTTTAGGATAACGTTTCTGGAGAACACGAGCATACGTTTGTGCTTCTTCTAAGTTGGCAAATACACGGCGTAATTTCACACCACGAACATTGGTACGAAATTCTACTTTTTCACTGTACTGATTTTCTAAATCTTTTTCGCATTTGAGTAAGAAAACTTGATACTGTTCATGAATATCAGTCTTTTTGATTTCTGCATTATGAATTTTACGGAAATCATCAAGATCTTTGAATAAATCTTCAATTTTTAAGTTGTATTTTTTTGAAAGGAAAGCAATATAGTTTTCCATACCTTTCACTTTCCAATCATAGTCCAGCCATTCCACGAATTTTTCGTTCATAAATTCGGCTTTTTGTTTAATGATTTTTTCAGGAGAAAGAAACGATAAAATACAGTAACGTTGAGTAGGGATTTCCGGATCTTCTTCTAAATAATCAATCGTCGTTCCATCATCTTCAATTTTAGGGAGGGTTTCACGAGGCATTTTATTTATACACGGTCTTCTATATGTAAATTTCTAACGACGTTTATGGGCACTACGTCTACCACCGGCCGGAATATCTACTGTAATTGTCGTACCGTCTTTATTTTTTAAGTACTCTTTAGCTAGTTCTTCTAATTTAGCTTTAGTGAAAGGACCGCCATCTTTAATTATTTTACTTATTTCACCTTCGGCTTTACTACGCTGGATTCCGTCCCAATCCGTAGCTTTTGCTTTTGCTTGGGTTGCCATTGTAGCGAATTTAGCTTTAAAAGCAGCTCCATCTGTACTAGTCGAAGTTGATGATGAACTATCACCGGAAGATTCCGTAGGTACTACCGATTTAATACCACTATTAATACCTTCAAACGTTAATTCTGCCCATGGTTCTTGGATATATTCTAAAATACAGTAGGCACGGTAGAGAAAGTTAAACGCAATTAAAACATATTTACCATAACTAATGTTTTCCAAATCAAGAGAAACATTCATTAAAATAATTTCAGCGATTAACCCCGCTAATAAAATGAACATAATAATTACTTTATAACCCGGAGTCTTAGCTGTACTTGTAGCGGTTAAATATAACAATAAGAATACTACTAACGTAGCACTAACCGCTTGACCAATAAGGTAATATTGTTCACCGTATAAATCAGATATTACATTTTCATCCGCAAATACGATCATTACGGTACAAAATGTACCAATCACTAAGATTGAAAGTGCCAATAAACTTAAAAAGTTCTTAGTTGATGCCGCCATTTATTATTTTAGTGTTTGGAATACATTTTTCTATCCCTAAAGTTTGTTGCATCATGATTGGTGCTTTACATCCAGCACATGGGCATTTTTGATGGTCAAATCCAAGAATATGACCTATTTCATGAGAAACCATGTATTGTCGATAATTTTCAAGATCTAGTTTACTTTGTTTTGCACCGTAATACCAACGTTCGGCATTCAAATACATATGTTTACCTCCAAGTTCAGCACATGATAGATTTTGTGGTAATCCACATTTATCTTTAATCGTTTTTGGTGAAGATAATCGTATTAAAACATCTTCATTCATATCAACATGTTCAAAGGTATATCCTTTTGAATTCCAACCGTCGGGATCGTTCAAGTATATCATAATATAGTACTGAACCTGTGACACATTTTTAATCATAAAACGTTTTTGAACATCTTCATCAATAATTATACGAAAAGTATAATGTTTTTTCATTACTTATTTATTTAATAAATTCTCTACGAACACATATAAAATGCCAGAATCTAAACCGGTTGCTGCCCCTGGAGTCGATATTGCTGATTTAATTGGTCGCGTTATCAAATACGCTATTGAAGGCTTAGCCGTCGCTATCGCGGCTTATTTCCTTCCCAAATTTATGGGTGGAAAAGTCCTTCGTATGTCTGAAATTGGAATGATTGCGATGGTGGCTTTAGCTACTTTTGCTATTCTTGATGTTTATGCACCGTCAGTGGGTGCGTCTGCTCGTACTGGTGCCGGTTTCGGTATTGGTGCTGGTCTTGTTGGATTCCCTGCCTAATCTAAAATACTTATCCAAAATATGTTGAGGTAATACAGTTCCTTTACGACTTTTCCAAATAGAAACATCACGAGTTGGAAACATCGGCCAGGTTTTTTGTCCATTTCTTACAATAATTAACCCGCAACTACAACTACAATCCCAAGTTTGAAGTATGTCTTCACATTTCAAACATTGGATTCTCCAATGGGCTAAAGTAAACCGTTCATCGTTATAGTTAATCCATGCCATTTAATGAAATCAATCGAATTAGATTTAAATGAAAGAAAAAATTCCCAAGGCGTTAAGGGAGCAAGTTTGGTTAACGCACAAAGGAAAGAAGTATGAAGCAAAATGTTCGATTTCGTGGTGTAAAAATAGAATTACCGTTTTTGATTTTCAGTCTGGTCACAATATTCCCGAAAGTAAGGGAGGGTCTACGGATATTACAAATTTAGTACCAATTTGTTCACGTTGCAATTCCTCTATGAACGATAACTATACAATTGATGAATGGTCTAAATTAAGTAAGCCTGTTTCAAAGTGGAAACTATTTTGGGATAAGCTGAATTGTTTTAGTAAATGCAGATCGTCCGCTATCAAGGAAAATGGTACAGCATCGTCCCCAAACCATACGAGCCAGAAAGACAAACATATCAAATTTCATGGAATCTTATCCGCCAACCGAATATTACCAAAGAAGAAGCCTATCGCGAATGGTACAAGAAAGAGCAAAAAAACGTGAAAGTTTTATATCCATCGTTTCGTAAAGAAGAATGATAGTCACAGCACTTATTATTTCACTGATTGTTGTAGGAATAACAATTTTAGCTTATCGAGGTATTACAGGAATTTGGCCAGGTAGTAGGATGGTTATCGAAGATCCACCTACTCAAGCTTCGGGATTAGACGATACCGAGGCTCGGTTTATATTCTTTTCAACTGATTGGTGTCCATTTAGTCAACGAGCCAAAGAACCATGGCTAAATTTCAAACAAGAAATTATTAACACTTCAAAAACTTATGGAGGTAAAACAATTATTTTTGAAGAAGTAGACTGCGATGCACAAAAAGGTAAGGCTGCTATGTATGGAATTAAAGAGTATCCTACTTTCAAACTTCAAACAAAAGAAAAAATGTATAAAATGTGCGGAAATCCATCAGTAGCTTCATTCAAGGCTTTTTTGAAATCGTCTTTGGGTAATGAAAGTACGTAAACTTTGACGAGAAAATTCAAATATTTTTTCCGTATCCAATTCTTCTAATTTAGAAGTACTGTACAATCCAGGATATTTCAAATGCAAAATACCTGGTTTTGATTCCAATTTATAAAGTTGCAAAACAACCATTAAGTATAGGTTTCCAATGTAGTTAAACGGTGATAGTTCTTCAATATTTTTGGAAGTAACTGATGTTGCTGATTGTTTAATTAATGAAACAACTAAAGTTTCTTGATCAACATCTACAACGTGACTTATACAAGGACTTAAAATATCTCCATCAATGTACAGTTGATCATAAAGTTCTTGTGGATGAAAAACTGCCGGAAGACAACATGAACATTTTAATGCGGTTATTACTGGAACATCTCCAGATATAACGGAAGGTATACGTTTTGTTATATTTGAAGCTACAATATGTAATGGCATCTTAGCATCATTCAACTTTTTACCTTTTACATCTAACCCAGCTTCTAAAAACATTTCGGTTATAGTCGTTTCAAACAGTTGCATATCAAACATTCCTTTTGCTGAAAAACAGTTTGTGATGTGTGTCATGTTTGGAGTAGGTATAACTTTTTCGTAAGTCAAATATTTTTTAACTATAGGAACCATATTGTCTACTGGAAGTTCAAACGCAACATAGGTTGCGATAATGGAACCAATGGATGATCCGTACACACCGTTAGGAAAATATAACGGTTGTATTTTTGATAATTCTTGTAAAACTCCCACGTGTAAAATACCTTTCATTCCTCCACCGCCTAACGCCAATTTTTTGAATAGCATTCTCTTATACAATAGTAAGCTACGATGATAAGAGCACGTGACGTATGGGACGAACAGGAACAACGTAAAAATAATCGTATGGCGGCTATGAATCCGGTCATTGAACAAATTCAAGCTAAGATTAAGCAACAAGCCATTCACAATACGAATGCGCCGTATATTCTTTACGAAGTTCCTACTTATGTGTTTGGATATCCTTTGTTTTCTCTAAAGGAAGCTATAGAATTTCTGGTGGCCGAATATGCAAAGGCTGGTTATTGGGTTTGGGTAGTCGACCAAAAATATCTATTTATTAGTTGGATGAAACCGGTCAAAACTAAAGATTTAGGTAAACCTATTTTAGCAACAAATTATAGACCCATGCCTTATAGTCCGGAATACTTAGCATACATGTCAAATCAAAAATGAATTTAATAATATATTTACTATAATTTTTAAAAATGAAAGAAAGGTTTATGAAGTTTGTCATTAAAGATGAAAATACAGAATGTTGGTTATGGAATGGTGGAAAAAATAAAGGTTATGGTCACTTTTCGATAGGTCCAAAAGGATCTCCTGGAAAAGCTGCTCATAGAGTATCTTATGAAATATTTAAAGGAGAAATTCCCAAAGACTTAATTATAAGACATAAATGTCGAAATAAATGTGTTAATCCAGATCACTTAGAGTTAGGTACATATAAAGATAATGCAATTGATAGATCTCGTGACGGAGTATCTTATAAAGGAACTAAAAATCCAGCATGTAAATATAGTGAAGAACAAATTAAAAATATCCGTAAAAGGTATTCTGAAGGTGAAACACAGACATCTATAGCAAAGTCATTGGGTATACAACAAGGTCATATATCTGATATTTGTTTAAGAAAGGTTTGGAAACATATATAATAAATGAAGTCAACCTATTTCTGGATAGTGTTGTATGTGTTAATTATCGTAGGGTTTGAAACCACCGCTATGACTTGTTTTAAAAAATCGTTAGATGATTGGCGATACTTTTTACTGGGTGTTTTGTTTTATACCGGAGTAGGTGGATTACTTGTTCAAACGTTTAAATTAACTGGTCTTGCTATGACAAACGCTTTATGGTCTGGATTATCGGTTATGGCTACTACTACAGTAGGAGTACTATATTTTAAAGAAAAATTACACTTTCACGATTTTTTAGCTATTGCGATGATCGGTGGAGGAGTTATTATTCTTAAAGTTACCGCGTAAAACGGACAGTAACTATTCTATGAAGAGAATACACCAACCAAATGGAGTGTCAACATTCAATTATTATAGATGAAGGTCAAAATGTATGTCAAACTTGCGGAACAATATTTGAACAGTATATTGATGAAGGAGCTGAATGGAGAAATTACGAAGACGGAAAAGGTGAAGATCAGTGTCGAACGGGATTTATAACCTCTGATCTTTTACCCGAATCTTCGTACGGAAGTATCATATCGTATAAAGGATTGAATAACTCAAATTATAAAGCTATTCAACGCTTATCGTGTTGGAGTTTATCTTCCAATAGCGAACGTTCATGGATGGGTATATTTGATGCTATTTCAATGTGTTGTAATCAAGCCGGTCTTACCAAAGCAATTATATTAGACGCTTGTGGGCTTTATAAACAACTTGAAGATGCTCAAAAAGTACGGGGTGAAACTCGTCGGGCTTTGATGGGTGCTTCCGTTTACGTAGCTTGTAAAAACAATGGAGCGGTAAGAAGTCATGAAGAAATAGCTAGATTATTTATGGTCAATATTCGAACACTGTGTAAAGCAGTGTCTCAATTCACACAAACGGATAATTCGGTATTAGAAACGCAGATTGGATTAGCTGAACGATTAACTACTTCAATTAATATGACCGATGACCAGCGTCAAAAAGTTATCGATATGCTTTACGAAATTTCGAAGAAATCTGAAGATGATTTTGAACATACTCCTAAAACTATCGTAGCTGGAGTAGTAGCCAAAATATTAGGACTAAAAACTAAAGCTTCAATGAAAGAATTATCGGTAGTTTCTGGTGTTTCGGCTTTGAGTATTCATAAATTAGTTTCCAAACTTAATTGAGAATCATATAATTGTATACGGAAGTATCAGTTGCACCCGATCTAACTGTAAAATTCACACCCACACTTGTGGCGCTAACGTAGGCTTGACCTGCATTAGCTCCATTAGGTGTTTTTACCGTTAGAATAATTATACTGTTCGCAGTTACACTCGTATTGGGAACATTGTAAGGTGAACTGCTCGTTGCCGTAAACGTACCGAATGATTTTGGGGTAAAATCTCCGGTACAGCTTAAAGTTCCAGCTACTTGAAGTTTTGTAGTGGGAGTAGAAGTACCTATACCTACGTTTTGACTTGAATCAATAGTTAATGCACGAGTAGGAAATCCGGCATTAGAAGCATTGGAATGTGTCCATAATGATAATTCTGATCCAGAGTTACTTGCTGTATTTTGGGTACTGCGTATAATTGAGCAAGAGTCGTAATTATTTGTTGCTAAACTTGGTCCTAAAATAAGCAAAGATTGATTAGTAAGTCTTCCTCCGTTAATAAGTGCATTACCTCCAACATTTAAAGGTTCAGTAGGCCCCGTAGGACCAGTTGCTGCTACACGATTAAGACTACCGATACCTACAAATCCAGTACCCGAGTTTCCGTTGGGATTTATTAAAATACTTTTTGGAGCTATATTAGATTGAACAGCGGCAATAACACCGCAATCTACCGCTGGACCGGTAGGACCTTGGTAACTGTACCCTAACGCTAATCGACGAGAACCATCTAAAGAGGTTTGAACAATAACTTGACCGTTGCTTCCAAAGGCTGCATCACCAAACGGTTTGGATAAATAGTTATCACCATCCGCAACAATACATACTTTATTAGGAGGAGCAACTGTACCAATACCAATATTTCCACTCGCGTCAATAATCATACGTGTATTTGCGGTCGTATTGTTGTTTTGAATAAACCGCACAGGTAAATATGCCGATGATGAATTATTTGTTGTACCAAATAAAGCCGACGTTACGTTCGTGTCATAAACCGCTGAAAGTTGATAACCTGAACCAGCATAAAACCCTGTAGTTGAACGTGTAATACCTGTAACATCTAATTTAACACCGGGAGTTGCTGTTCCAATACCTACATTCTGCGCATTGTCGATAGTTAAAACATTATTCGATTGAGCACCTAAAAATAGTTTTTCGGTGTTCGTTCCACTTCCCGAACCGGCTCTAATGTAACCATTTCCAGAGGTATCCGTTTGCAACACTAACGTACCTGTTCCAGGATTTGAAGGATTTTTTACATACGTACCGGCGTTGACTAATGCTAACCCGATCGAGCTTCCGGCATTCGTTGTTGTTGTTATATTTCCTCCTAAAGCATCGGTAGTTAATGCAATTCTGGCCGAACCGGCGACACTATCTTGAACAAGTATATTGTCTGCAGCCAGTTGATTGGATATATTTGCATTACCTACTACACTTAATGGAGCAGTTGGGGTTGCTGTTCCAATACCTACATTTCCAGCCGAAGTTATGGTAACCGTATTCGTGCTTTGCGTACCTAAATATAATTTTTCTGAACCACTACCGTTTTGTCCAGCTCGAATATATCCATCGCCGTTCGTAGCTGACGATAATAATAATTCAGCAGATGAATTTGTAGTTGGATTATCTATGTACAACGTTGATGCATTTACAGTTACGGAAGGATCGTTCGAAATTTCTATAGTAGTTGCGTAATCTTTTGTTCCTAAATGTAACTTTTCTGAACCGTCACCGTTTTGTCCAGCCCGAACGTATCCATCTCCGTTCGTATCACTTTGTAGTTTTAAAGTTGCTTGTGTGCCTGTATTTGGATTATCAATATTTACTTGCGTACCGACTAAGGTTAACACAGAAGGATTACCGGATGAATCGGTAGAACTAATATCTGAAGAGGTTGTACTAGTCGTTAAGGTTAAAATATCTGAATTTGGAGTGTCTTTATCTTGAATAACTAACTGATCAGAATAACTTTTATCAATGTTAATGAGATCAGTCTTTACAGTATAACCTCCGGTTCCATCAGAGACTATTTTTGGAGAGATGATATGTTGCAGTAAATTACGTGTAGTTGTCCCTGAAAACGGATCATTGCCAGGTGTAGCCATTTGTTCATAATAGTATGAAACAGTTTAATAGCTTTTCTCAACATAACATTATGGAACCCTTATTTACTTCGAATAGCTCGTCCGTCGCGGAACGTTATACTTTGTTCCCTATTTCAAGCACAGAAGAAGATCTTTATAAACTTTATAAAAAAGCGGTGGCTTCTTTCTGGACGGTCGAAGAAATTGATTTCAGCAAAGATAAGGATGATTGGAATAAATTAAATGAAAATGAGCAATATTTTATTAAACATGTATTAGCATTCTTTGCCGGCAGCGATGGTATTGTTCAGGAAAACTTAGCTACTCGATTTCAAAAAGATGTACAATCCCCGGTAGCACGATTATTCTATGCTATGCAAAATGCAATGGAAGGTATTCATAGTGAAACCTATTCATTACTTATTGATCAGTATGTTAAAGATAAAGATGAACAACTAAAATATTTTCGAGCAATCGATACTATTCCGGCTATTCAAAAGAAAGCTAAATGGGCTATTGATTGGATTGAATCTTCTCAAGACTATGCTACTCGATTACTAGCGTTCGCATGTGTTGAAGGTATTTTCTTCAGTGGAAGTTTCTGTGCAATTTACTGGATTAAGAAACGTGGATTATTACCGGGATTAACATTTAGTAATGAATTAATTGCTCGGGATGAAGGATTACATACTGAATTCGCTGTGGCAATGTATCATAAATTAAACAATAAACTAAACAAAGAAAGCGCTTTACAAATTGTAAAACAGGCTGTAGACTACGAAACTGAGTTTATTATTGAGGCGTTACCGTGCTCTTTGATCGGTATGAATGCAAAAGATATGACACAATATATTCAGTTTGTAGCGGATCGATTACTAGTTCAACTCGGGTATCCAAAATTATTCAATGCTGGAAATCCGTTTGATTTTATGGATCTAATTAGTTTAGAAGGTAAAACTAATTTCTTCGAAAAGAAGGTTTCAGAATATTCTAAACCCGGAGTAGGATTAGATCCTAAAAAGATGGATGTAGGTAATTTCGATGAAGATTTCTAATCATTATATAATGAAATCTTTATTGGAGTATACCTTATACTTCTCTTTAATTGTTCAATTTATATCTGTACTAATTGGTATTTTTGGTTTAACTTTAAAATTAAACCCAATTGATCAAATTCTTACATCTACGGTTGGATTAGAAACAATTGTATCGTGTATACAATTTTCATTCTATACATGGTATTTCTACCATTTTAAAGATGTTGCCGAGACTACTTTTTATCGATACCATGATTGGTTCTTTACTACACCAATTATGTTATTCACAACCATACTATATTACGATTACCAAAACAATCCCGACGAAAAGAAAACTATCGAATCGGTGTGGAATGAACATCGAACAAAAATATTGTTGGTATTTGCGTTCAATGCATTGATGTTGATTTTTGGGTATCTTTACGAAATAAATGTATTAGATTTGTTTTCATCTAATTCTATGGGGTTCTTAGGATTAATCGGTTCATTTTATATAATATATGATTCGTTTGTTGTAAAAAATCTAAATTCTAATTTACCTTTATTTTTATTTATGTCAATTGTTTGGGGATTATACGGTATAGCAGCAATGCTTCCTTCCCTGCAAAAAAATATATTTTATAATTTGATAGATACTGTATCCAAAAACTTCTACGGAATATTTTTAACGTATGTTGCTTATCAAAAATCAATTTAATTTTCTGTGGGTAACTGGAGATAATGATAATCCTGTTGAAAAATTCTTTTGTGAAGGTGTTTGAACAAATTTATTACTGTTGATTGCAGTAATTTTGATAGGTAACATCACTCCGTTACGAGGAGTTAATCCTCCCCATTCCGGTTTAGGATTGGCATTTGTTTGGATTAATAAACGTTTTTGACGAATTAAATCAGAAGGACTTTGTTGCTGAATAGGCATTCTTATTTAATATAAGGAACTTTTAATCCCGTAAAGTTTTTAGTGATTGGTCGCAATGAGCGAGAGTAATCCTGAGTTAAGGGTTGAGCCGATTTATTGGTAAAATTAGGAAGAAAGTCAACTAATCCCGTAGCTTTGGGTACATATACGTAAAGATGAGTTAAATATTTAACATCATTCACATTACGTTCTTGAATAGCATTTAATTTTTTTTGGCGAGTAAATGAGGAAGCGTCAGGCACTGGCATTCTTATTACGTTTAAAGAAAGAAGGTTTATTCCGTCCAAAATATAAATGGAATTAACTTATGCCACTATTGTCGTTTTAGCGTCTATGATATTTGTACTTTCGGGTATGGTTGGTTACCTTTACTGGCAACAAACTCGTATTCTTCAACACATTCAATCACTTGCCATTGTTATTTCTACGCATGTAGAAGCACCGCAGGTTGAACCCGAAACAGAACCTGATGTCGAACCTGAAAAAACCGTTCAAGAAGAAGATGATCGTGTTTCGGTAACCGAAGAAGTTGAAAAGGTAGAAGGTCCTCCTCCGGTTACTGAAGAAACGGATATTGATGAACTTCAGGATAAAACTAAAAAACAATTACAAGAAATGTTAACTTCTAAAGGAATTCCGTTCAGTAAGAACGATGCAAAACCGGTGCTTATTCAATTACTAAAAGCTACGGCTTAAAATAATGAAATTGAAGAATTCTTTTCTAGACAGACTAGCCAAAGACTATACAAAGGTATTAGTGTTTGATTGCGAGTTCTGGCATGTGTATGGTACAGAAGGAGGATATATTCCTTTAACGAACCATCCTAACGAATTCTTTATGCCGAGAGAAGTTGGTGGATTTTTATTAACGAAAAACGCGGATGGAACTTGGAATTACCGAAAGAATTTCTTTGTGACATTAAGTCCCCCTAAAGACCGAGATGTATCGTTTGTTTCATCGATGTTTGCGAACGTAACACAAAAAACGGCAGATGAATTAGATACTTTTCAATCATTATTAGGTGTACCTTGGGCGTCGGCTTATTTAGAATTACTACCTGAAGAAACTCAACAAATACTGTTAGAAAGTTTAAAAATATACAAAGAAGATCCTAATATTAAGACAGCACATAAACCTACTTCATGGTTAAAAACATTTTTAAAAGAATATTCAGAAAGTCTAGTTATAGTAAAAGGAACAAGCGACATTGATGCATTACAAAATGCTTGTAAGTTTCATGGAATAGAGTATTTGAAACCTTTACAAGTATACGATATTGCCGAATGGAATTTAACAAGTCGTAAAAAATGCGGTACTGCGAAATTAGAAGGAACATATAGATGTATACTTCCCGAATTACATAAAGAAATTAAAGAACTAACAAAAGTACTTCCATTAGGAGAAGCACATGATCCTTCTTCTGATGCGGCTATGACATTAATTGTAGCTTTGTATATTATCAGCCGCTTAAAGAATACTGATTAATTTAAATGATATCGGCGCAGAAATATCATGGAAGAGTGGAAGAAGATTGAAAATTTTCCAAATTATGAAGTTTCAAATTTAGGAAATGTTCGTAGTATACGAGGTATTATCAAAGGAGGTTTGGACACAGATGGATATAGACAAATTCACTTATATAACAGAGATGGTGGTGGATACAAAGGTACTGGTCGGTATACTCGTAAAATATATCGTCTTGTTTTAGAAGCTTTTGGTAATAAACCTAACGGAAAAACACAAATAGATCATATAAATAGAAATAAAGAAGATGATAGACTTGAAAATTTACGATGGGTAACTTCTCAAGAAAACAATTGTAATCGTGGTAAACCACTTGATATGATTGGTATAAATTGGAATAAGAAAAATAGTACTTATATGGTTCGTATTTATAATGGACGACGTAATCCACAAATTTATCTTGGGTGTAGAAAAACTATTGAAGAAGCAAGAATGTTACGTGATGAAGGTTTAAATAAATATAACATAATTAAAGATAATGAAAATTGTTAGCTTCGATCCAGGACTTCGTAACTTAGCATTCTGTATTTTAGAAGGAACTAATCGTTCAAACCTCAAAATAACTCATTGGGATTTGATTGATGTAATGGCCGAATCCGCTGGACATGATGCGCCAAAATGTTTTAAGTGTAAGAAACCCGCTAATTGGTTAAAAAATAGTGAAGTTATATATTCGTGCGGAACCCATAAACCTAAAACTGGTAAAGCACCTACCAAATCTTCTTTAACGAAAAAGTCTATCGAAACATTACAAGCTGAAGCATTACAACACGGAATTGTAGCAACGACAAAGAAAGAATTAGTTGATGGGTTATATGCTTTTTATACGGCTAATACTTGGAAACGATGTGTAAAATCTTCCAAACAAGTTTCGGTAGTTGATTTAGCAGAACCTATCGCCAAATGTTTAGAAGCTCGTAAATCTATCTGGAAAAAAGCCGATCTAATCTGTTTTGAACAGCAACCAGATAAACGTATGTTGTGTGTACAAGCGATGATGCATATGTGGTTTGTATGCGGAGGATTTCGATGTAAAGGAGTTTCGGCTACGCATAAATTAACGAATATTGTAACGGTTCAAGATGCAACAACAACTTATAAAGGTCGTAAAAAAACGGGTATATTACATGCTCAACAATTAGTACCTTTGCAATGGAAGGATTATATGATGAAACATCCTAAAAAAGATGATTTAGCCGACTGTTTTTTACAGGGATTATGGGTTTTAGAGAATGAAAGAGTTATATAACAATGAAGAAAGTATTAGTATTTAGTGATACTCATTGGTCATTAGGGAGAATACATCGAGGTATCGCCAAACAATTAAAAAATGAATATGAATTTCGCTTTATCGATTGGGCAGATTGGGATATGAGTTATTTTTTAGATTCGTACGATTGGTGCGATAAATGTATCGCTAACTTGGTAGCTTATAAAGTTCTTAAACCTTCATTTGGAGGATTTCTAAATTTTAATAAGTTTATATTTGTATCTCATGGTTATCCGGAACATGAAAATATTGAATATGAACCTAATGTAACGTACGGTGTTACTTCTGATTGTTTAATACCGTTTTTTCCTGAATTTATAACTCCATTACTAATGCCGAACGGCGTAGATCCAGAAGATTTCAATTACCTTGTTAAAGATGGCAATATTACTAATTTAGGTTGGTGCGGTGCTCCTCATGTAGCTTCTAAACAGATTGAATGGGGAATAGAAATAGCAAATAAAAGTGGGTTACCGTTAAACATTGCTAAGAATTTGTCATATGATCAATTGAAAGGTTGGTATAACAGTATTGATTTGTTATTAGTTACTTCTATTCCACAAGCTAATCAAGAAAGTGGTCCTTTACCGCCATTCGAAGCGATTGTGTCAGGCGTTCCGGTCATCGGTACTCCCGTAGGTAATTTTCGACATGTACCGGGACCTAAATTTACAACGATTGAAGAAGCTATTATCATTCTTAATCGTTTACGAAATAATCCAGATGAAGTTGTACAATTACATAAATTACAGTATGATTACGTCATACGAAACTATACATTCAAAGAAGTTGCAAAGTATTGGAAAATTGCGTTACAGTTTTCATAACCATGTATTAACTTCAAACAAATGGCCGATATATTAGGTGTTGATTTTTTAACTAATCCAAAAATGTCAGAATCTGTTGATTTGAAAATAGATGGATTAGAATCTATTGAATTACCTACTTTAAACTTAGACAGTGAACCCGCACCCGCTCCTAAATTAGTACCAAAGTTAGATTCCGTAGGTCCTATGAAGACCTTTGATGGTCTTGAAAATTTAAATGCTGAACCGTATTTAGGACCGTCGAATTCTATGCGAAAAATAAGTGAAGAAAACGTACTAAAAGAAAAGTACGAAATTCTTCGTAAATTCGAACGATTAGCACGCTTAGGTGTACCGATTCGTAAACGGTTCACTCTTGATAGTCCTTTAGACGAAATGAAGATGGAACTTGAATTCATTAAACGAGAAAAAGATGCTGATGCAACCATCAAACAATTCTGTGATTGGTTTATTACTGGTATGTCGGCGATGGAATGGTCTTCGAAAAATGTACCTTTAGTGAAAGCTTTTGGTTTACAATTAGACGGTCTTTCAGAAAGTGCACAAATGAATGTTGGGGATATGGAAGAAGATTTTGAAGAGTTATACGATCTTTACGGTGAAAAATTAAAAATGCATCCGTTAGTTCGTATTCCTATTCGTACTTGTATGATGGTGTATATGGTTCATTTAACGAACCAAATGGCTCGTAAAGCTCCTATTCCTAATATTGATGAAGTCATGCGTAATAACCCAGATATTGCTCGTCAATTAGCTCAAGCCGCTATGCAACAACAAACCCAAAACATGCGTGCAACTGCGCAACCTGCTGTAGTAATGCCTCCTCCTCAAGCTCCTTCAGCGAATCCGTTAAGTGGTCTAGCGAATTTCATGAGCGGTATGGTTCCTCCTCCACCGACACAAATGCCGGCTAAAGTACCTACCTCCATTAAACCGGCCATTAAATATCCTAAACCGAATCCAGTTCCACCCATGACCAGTGCACCATCACCGGTTCGTGAAATGAAAGCACCGCAAGTCAATATTGATGATTTACTAAAAACCGTCAATGCTAACGTAGAAACTAAAAAAGTAAATGTACCATCTACCACCAAAAAAGGAGGATCTACCGGTAAAAATTCGGTATCTATAAAACTTTAAGAAGTATGTAGATCAATATTTACAAAATGACTTAACGAATCATCTTTGCGATTTTTAAAGTATTCAAAGAAAACAGTGTTCCAATTATTCGGGCAAACCCATTCAAATACACCATCTTTGTTGGGTTTTATTAATTCCTTTATTGGGCGGGTTATATCTAATATTTTATGACGTATTGCGTATTGACGATTATCTCGTGAACCATGGTATAAATGCAAGACATGAACACCTTTTAAGTACGTAATTTTTGGACAAGGTTTGTTTAAAAATTTCGAGTACTCATCTTTTAATGCTTCTGGTAAAGATTGAAATTTGGGAGGAAATGTTTTCTTTAACCACGCTGCAGACGATAACGTATCTCCGCTTCCGGAAATAGCGTAATCAAAAAACCCAACTTTATTATACCAATCACGTTTCATACACCAAGCAAATCCTGGATGGTAAGAAAAATCCCAAACCGGTTTCTTCATTTCTAAAACAGTTTTACGAGAGAGTTCTACATGCGTGTAGGTTAAATCCATCCAGTGTGCACTTTCGAAGGGTTGTACAACATCGTAATCGTTCAATAATTTGGATGTCTTATCGTACCATGCAGGATCGTCAAATAGTATATCGCAATCTAAAAAGGCTAATTTTTTATAGTGTTTTGGTATTTTAGTTTCTAAAATGCGGTATAAATTTTCTTTATGAAACATGATAGAATTTGAATGTACATGAAAAGCTTCGGGTATTTCTGGCTGTTGTCCGTTATAAACTAATTCAATCGTAAACACGGGTAATTTTTTTAGATCGAACTGGTTTTTTGCGTAAAAGTAATTCATCAAAATACGCTTTGTTTTTGATGGATTAAAGACTACTAAACATATAGCCATATCATTTTTAGAGGGCTTTGCTCCCATTATCTTATTGATTAAGAAATTGGGGCAGAAGAATCATACGCTGGAGCATCTACAGCACCCGATAATCCTGCAGCCGCTCTTAATTGTAAATCCGGATTATCCATTCCTTCTCTTGCATATACGGATTTACCACGGAATACACCAGCTGATAAGATTACGAAGGCTGCGGTTAATAATAATGCAGTGGTAATACTACGCGTACCTATGAAACAAACCGCAAAAATAGCTAAACGACGTAACATAATGTTTTGTTGATATTCATCATCGTTATCACTGTATTCGTGTGTGATATACCGACTACCAATGTTGAGTAACAACATCATTATACCAGCAAACATTGGCGATGATTCAACATATTGAATATATTCTTGTACCATTCCTTAACTTAAAAAGGTGAAAATCGTTCGGTGAACGATTCTTTTCGTTCATCAGCAGTTGGAGTTTTTCCAGAAGAAGGAGGTCTATCCGCGTTTTTACCATTTTCTTGAGGTAAACGAGTATCTCCTTCACTATGTTTAACGGTATCTCCAGTTTTATTTAATTTGTTTTTGCCACCGTTTAACATGTCATGAATTACTGGTTTCGTTACATGAGCAGGTTTATTTAATAATGATTGCAATGCATTCGGGAAAGCAGGTTCGGGAACACCCTCTGAGCTCATTTTAGGTTCTTTTTTTTCAGGAGTTTGTTCTTTTTCATCTAAATACTCTGTGACCTTACGCGCCGTCATGATGTAGGCAATACCTAAAAATATCCCGACAATTAGACTCTGATAGACAGTTACATAGAGTAATCCAAGTAACAACACAATATGCCCAATAGGCGATTCTAGGAAATTCTGGATGTGCGAAGGCGGTGGGTTACTGAAAAAGGCAATGTACATAATAACTATTGCAATCACGATTAATTCATTCGTAGATAGTCTCATTTGTTTGAACAATTAGTAATATTTTTATATGTTCTTTCCAACAAGTGGAATGGCCAGTATAGAGGAAGTATGGGGGAAACCTTTTCCAAAAAAAGCCTTCAATATGACGTCGAAAGAGTATACGGCAGCTGAAAAACGTGATCCAGAACGAGAAGGAAGAGTATTCGCAACTCCAATTCATCGTACTCAAGCAGCAATACAACGAAATAAGAAAACAATTGATGATTTATCAAATGCTTTACCTATTGTACGCAGTGATGAAGAAGCTGAACTAAATTACGGTCCTGCGAAGATCGAACCCACGAAAGAAAACTTTACGTCAACCAAAAGTGGATATTCAAATCCTTATTTTCCGCAAGATCAAGGTCTTGATTTCGCATATGCACCACCATCGTTTCAACAAGAAGCCTACGATATCAAATTAGACCGTATTATGCGAATGATTGAACAAAATCGTACGGGTTATGAGGCACCAAGTTCGCAAGATATGATGTTGTATATCTTCACCGGTATGTTCTTTTTATTCACCTTTGATACTTTTGTAAACCTTGGTAAAATTATGCGATAACTAGATAATGCAAAAGGAAGCCAACTTTATGAAGGCTGTAGAAAACTACAAGAAAAAATACGGAAGAGATATTTTTGCTGAGCCTTTAAAACCTAAATCGAAAAAAGCGATCGTTCCAAAAGAAATGGAACTAGAAGATATCAAAAATGCAGACGTAGAAGAGTACCAAAAGAAAGTGGAAGAATCGGTTAAAAAACATAAAGTTCTTTACGAAAAATTTCAAGATGTTCCAAATGTAGAGGCTTTAATTTATCGTTACGATGTTTGGGGATTTTTAGGAAGTATTTCATTATCGGTTCATCCAACCATAAAAAAGAAATGGGGAATTAACTTTGAATTATTTGGTTCATTCTATAATACCGATACTCCGCATTGTTCTTTATTTCATGATTTAGAACCTAATAGTGTAGGTAATGCTCTTTATTACAAACCTGAAAAAGGTCAAATTGTTTTAGTCAATCCTCCGTATACGCAATCGTGGATAAAATGGGTATGTAGAACTATATTAGACAAATGGTTAGGTCAAGCTACATTTTATGTTATAATACCGGTATGGGATTGTAAAACTCGTGATAAACTTAACTTAAAACCTTACGAATGTGTTTACGATATTGTAGATTTAATTAACCACGCAAAAGACTATAAATTATACGAAAAGTTTCCGTTCTGGGACGGTATTCAGCAAAAAGATGCAAATATATCAAACTATGTACACATGATAAAAATTTAAAATGGATTTATTTGTTATAATTATGCATAATGTAACAAAATGCTCTATACTGTAACGATTATGATGGAAGTAGATATTTGGGCTGATGATATACATAAGCACCCCAAATATTTAAAAGAAGAAGTTATTCAATGGTACAAAGAACAAAATTATGATAAAAAAGATTTCAAAATAGAATACATCATGCAACGAATATTCAAAATAACGTATAAAACCGATTATGAAGAAGATAATGCAGAAATGACTATTGTTGTAGATCCGGATGATGATGGTAATTATCCAATTCTTATCAACAAATTTCCGTATCTTGTAGCCGGTAAAATTATATCTTCTTCCTGCGAATTATAATGCGTTTAAGCATTTTTAACATCCGTAGTTTCCAGCGTCACGATTACTAAGATGGGTTTCGAACGATGAAAAACTATCAAACCCATTTTCTAACATTTCTAATTCGAAGACTAATGAGTAATTCAATTGACGGTTGTTTGATCCAGCTACTGCGCTATCGTTTGTCCAGTAAATAAATCCAGATTTATCTTGTTGATTGTGTGTACGCATAACAATATGCATACGATCTAACTTGCTTATAGGAGGATAATATTTGGTTATATTTTCTTCTTCACTTTTATCGTTATAGTTGATAATCGTGTTACCATACGTATTTTGAGATTTTGTTAAAGGTATTCTCGCAAAGTAGTTGTCTACAAACGATGACCGCTGAGCACTCACTGATGTTTCATCGCATTTATTCAACCCTTCAATGTCTATTAAAATATAGTTTACTGTGTTTACAACAGGAAAATCACTGCCCCACACAGCCGTTGCTATATTTTGACCATTCGAATAGGAATGTACAAGAGCAGTTCCGGATGGGGGACTGGTTGATTGGTTAGCGATTGGCGTTAATGTAACCGATTTTAATCGAATAGATACTACATTTTCGTATACTCGTGGAAGGTAATATACTACATCACCGTTCGTATAATATTTATTACTATCACGATCAACAGAATCAATTAAGAGCGTCTTTTTGACTGTTCTTAATTGCTTAATTGGATTTGAAGTGGAAACAATATGTCCTTGGTAATCATACGTTCTATTCATTTGTTATATTGAAGAAGGACTATTTTTTCAGCATTTTACGATTATTACGTTTCGTAGTTCGTCTACCTCCTTTTGGTCCTTCAGTCAATTTTATATTAGGATCTAAACCGGTCTCTTCGGTATCTAAGTATTCCGGATTTACAGTTTTATCATATGTATCATTATATAATTCTACTAACTTGTTGATTTCATTTCGTCGTTGTAATATATCCTTTATATCGTTTTCGGTAGCCGATATTAACCCATCATCTCCATAACTTGTATTAATATTCGATAGGTCTAATTTAACATTAATTTTACCTTTTTGTCCTGGTCGAGTATCGTTAACCGCAATTTCTACTTTATTAGCGTATTTCTTCTTTTGCTTACCGTCCATTTGAGCTATACGACGAATGGTTCTTTCTAATAATGATTTATTAACATTATTCATACCGAATAACACGTTAACTCCGGTTAGGTAACCTGAAAAATAATCTTTTATTCGTTTGGGACTAATTTGCACAGCTTCACCCGTCGCTAAAGCTACCATTTCGTTAACACTGAAATCTCCTAATTTATAAACTTGACGGTGAGGCAATAGTTTTAAACCGTCTTGAAAGCCAAAATTATAATCAGTAGCTGCGTTAACTCGGTAAGCGGTATCGTATTCTTCTTCAATCTTTACATTTAAGCTATCTTGTTCAGGAACTTGTTCAATAACTCCCTTTTCATTTAATTTATCTTTTTGGATTTGTAAGTTTTCAATATGTATTACACGATCTTTAGCGTATTGTTTTATTTCATCGTCGGTTTTGGCTAATTTAAGTTTGGCATCTTCAATGGCTTTGCGTTTAGCATCAGCTAAGTTATAGTGTAAATTATAGTATTTTACAACGTTTTCGTTATGTTTTTGTTCGATTTTCTTGTCGGCTGGTTTTATAGTATATTCTTCATTAAAGGTTCCGGCAGTACCATCGGCTTTACCTAAATCAATAACTTCTTTATATTTAATTTCATCTACCGGTTTCTTCTCATCATTTGCACGAATTCGGTAGTATACTGTTTTCTCCATAGCTTCTAATGCTTCCTTACTCAATCCTCCTTGAGTTACTTGGCTCTTTGATCCTTGTACATCACGTTTTAAGTTCAGCAATATATTGTTCTTCTTTGCAATGATGTCTTTTACAACTTTAGGAACGGGATCACCCTCTTGGTTACCACGTTTACGTAATTTTGCTAACGCTGTCCATTCTTTTCCATGATCACCTTTTAAAGTAGGATCTGCTCCGCTTTCAAGTAAATATTCAATTAATCGCTGACTACCGACTAATATAGCGTATTCTAAAGGATACATATTCACCGCGACATTTTTCAGTTGTTCAAGGAACGAACTACTTCCAATATTTGGTAATTCATTAATAGTTTTTTTGTATTCATTTCGATAAGTTGATTGCAAATCATCAATACGATTGAGTAATACATTTCTTGGCGTTGAAGGTAAAAATTGCAATACTTGTTCTACATCATCTATAATCAAAGTATTATTGTTTACAAGTTCTAATTTATTAATACTTTCGGGTAGAATACTCTCTTTTCCTATACTCGGTTGTTCAATTATGGTTACAATATTATTAATAAATAGTTCAATTCCACCCTTATAATTATTAGGAACTATCGATATCTTACTTTTTAATTCATTTATTAAATTTTGTTTACTATCTTGTTCATTTCTACCTTTAGTAGACGGTCTCGAAGACTCCGTACCGTCGGTTGTATTATTATCAGTATTACCACCGTACATATTACGACGCGTTTTACGTAACGAGTATTTCGAATTACGGTAAGTTCTACGTCCTCCTTTTTCTTTTCTATTTCGCAATCCTTGAATTTCAGCAATATCGGCGACAGGTTTGCCTAGGTCTTTGATGTCTATCTTACCATGATATACTTTATCGGTTGTTTTACTAGGTTTTGACACTAATTCTACTCCAAATTCAAAAACTATTCTATAAACTCTATTTCCCAATTGTAACGGATCTTTAATAAAATCGTCATACCGTAACAGTGTAAATTTATTTGTATTATATGATTTTTCAAATTTAAGAGTTAATTTATTATTAGAATTTACTGTGTATACATGCTTTTTACCATTATCTTGGATTTCAAATTTAGTTGGAAATGTTAATTTATAATATTGACTTGAATTTTTTACTGGAAGTCTATTTCGTACAGACGTAAGTTCGGTACCAGGTATACTTTGTCGATTACCATCCCTCATGAGAGGTAATAAAATGGCTACGTAAGACAAAATTATGTTTGCAGTAGTATCTTTTTCTTTCACATAATTTACTATTGTTGGAAGATCTTTTACGTTTGAAGGAGGTTGTGCTGTGGTAGAACTTGAGGAATTAAGCATAGGATTAGTTTGATCCGCTGGAGGAAGAGTGGTTGGTGGAGGAGGTACAGTAGTAGGGTATTGACTCTGTACCATAGGATTGGTTTGTTGGAAGGTTTGATCCGCTGGAGAAGAAGTAGATTGATCTGCTGATGTTATAGATGATTTACGTTGACGACCTACTGGGTAATTAGTACGATGTAAAGCACTTGCAACATCAACACTAGGACTATTTGGTGGCATGGAAGTAGATGTTAACGGAAGTATCGTGGAATTTTGTATAGGAGTTGTTGGTTGTACAATATTAGCGTCTGGAGTTATAGGAGTTGTTGAAGAACCAGGTTTTGTAAATGTTAAAGCATTCTTTATTTTTCCAAACATCGAAGTTTTCGATGGAGCTGGAGCAGTAGTTGTTGAGGTAACTGGTTGAACAGAAGCAGGACTTCGAGTTCTACCTATAACGGTAGGAGGAGGACTACCTGGTGGAGGAGGTATACCGGCATAGAACTTTCCAACGCTAGGCGCAGGAGCTGGAGCTGGAGCTGGAACCGGAGCTGGAGCTGGAACCGGAGCCGGAGTAGGAGTAGGAACAGGTGCAGGTTCAGGTGTAGGAGCGGTAGGATTTAATATTGCTGAAGTTTCGGCAATAGTTCGTGCATAGGGTTCGTCGGTCGGGGTTTCGTTCTCTCGAACTATTCCTAATACATCATAATGGTTCGCGTCTTCATCATCGTTCGGGCGTTTATGATCCAAGAATACTATTCTTGTATCATCATCTCCACCATTTTCAACAATTTCTTTCGGCATTCCTAATATTTTTTCATCGTTTACAAGATACGTATCATTACTTTCAACACATGATACTATAGCTACCTTATAATGTTCAGCAAGAAATCTCCCTATTCCTAATTGAGGATATGGCCAAATACTCGGCTTTGGGATATTAAGACCATTATCCGTATAAGCTATATCTCCTGGAAGATATTTTAGATATGTTCTATAGTCCATTTCTACCTCATTACCACTAACGCTAACCTTATTAAATCCCGCTGCGGGATCATTAAAAATCGTTTCAAAACATGTATATCTAGGATCATTATTATCTAGTTTGTACAATATGTTGTCAACTATATTTCTAACCGTGTCTTTATAATCCTCTATTATTGATAATTGATTATACTCTTCTTCACCAAGTACTGCAAAGTCTACTGCTCGATAGAAACAATAACCATCTTCAGGTATTTCTTTTTTAACAGTGTTTACTTTCTTAATAGAGCTGGGTAATTTCAATTTTTTAACATCTTCCTGATTATTTTTACATTGATCAATTGCGGTCGATAAAGTGTCAACTGGAGGACTTACATTCGCAGTGGCTCCTATATTCGAAGTTGCTTGTTGTCTTGCATTGAGTTGTTGTTGCAGCATTTGCGATGTACCGGTTACATCGACTTCAATATCGGCTGCAGGTTCTACGGCGGATGAACTAGACGTAACTGTAGATGGTATATTCGAACCTTGAGACTGATCTGGTCGTATAACTGATAATGAACTTGGAAGTGTAGACACATCTTTTAATCGGTTGAGCCTTTCTCTTATATTTCTAAGATGATCCATTAGTTCGTCTTCATTTTTAGGAGCGATTTCACTATCTTCTTTTCCTAATTCAGCATCCGTTAGATCAGGATAATTAATATTTCCGTTAACAAGAACATTATTTTCTCGTAAACAACCATCTACGTATTTTTTAGAAATTTCTAAAGTTTCTGCAAATTTTACTATGTCAATATATTGTTCTTTGGTTATTTCTTTTTGCGAGTTGAGTTTTTCACTTATTAAAGCATTACATGTATCCCCATAAAAACGTTTACACTGATTAATATCTAATAATTTTCTCCCAGTTTTTGTTTGTGCAATGTATTTTTTACCATATTCAATTTTCTTTATAACTGTATAGTATTTACCATTACAATCTACTAAAAAGGGATTTAACTCAGTTTCGGTTCGTTTAAGGATAACATAGTCCAATGGATTATCTTCTTTTCCGTCTTCTAACGCTTGATACGTTGTTGATGTAAGTCCATAATGTTTTATAGTATAATTTTTATCATTACTTTTTACGTAATCTCCAATTTCAAATGGAGGATATAATAACGTAAATGAATCATTATTTGTTCTTGATAATACATAGTTATCACCATTAATGGGTTTACTTTTTTCAATGTTATCTACTGGATCTATGTATTTTACTTTATAATAGTTATTTTCTAATAATTCGCTAACAGTATATACTGTTGTACGATTAACTTTATCAACAATTTTATCATTTATATTAAACGAATGCAATTCATTTCTTGGTTGAGAAAACCATTGTTTTGATTGATCTAACGTAGATCTAGAATTTGAACCAAGCGATAATAGGTGATATTCGTCATCACGATTTGTATGTAATAAACATACTATAGTCGTATTTGAATCTATTTGAGATGGAATAATCTCATTTTTGCGTATAAAATTTAAATCTTCACTTAATTCATAAATTACAATAATTATGTTATTTTTTTCTGCGATATAATGTCCTACTCCTAATTCATAATCAGGAATTACTCTTGTACCAGGAATTTCACCTTTAAGATAAGTCAAATATCTTTTAAAATTTACAGATAACGGTTCATTTTTTCCGTTTGAGATTTTAGAAATAGCAGATGTACCGTTTTCATCATATTTTTTATTAAATTCAGTTTCTAACGTAAGAAAATAAGGATTACCTTTAGTTAATTCACTTTCTATACCTAAAGATATTTCTTTCAATTGTTTACCATAATCATAAGTTTCTTCATTTAAAACATACTTTTTAAGAGAGCTACGAATTGCTCGAATAAACGAATAATTATCGTTATTCGTATTTTCCAATAATAACTTTAAAGATTCGATTTTAACTTTTTCCGGAGGAATTGATTCTTCCATTTTTTTAGTCATTTCATCAATTTGTTTTTGTTCAGCCATAAACCCATTGAGCTCACTAACTGTGAACTTATGTCTATAATTAAATATATTTTTAATAAATGCCATCATACTATATCTTTGATTCGCATCTTGAACTAATAAAATTATTTTTGTATCTCCATCTACTTTAGCAGGATAAAATTTATTTTTAAGTTCATAATTATCGTCTGTTTTAACTCTATATATGCCAATAATATAGTTATAAATATCAGAAATTACATTAGGAATACCGGAACTTAAATGTATATAATTACTTTTTCTACTGGATACTAAATTTAAGTATTCTTCAAAATCTACTTGATTAGGTAAAGATGAATATTTATTTTTAATGGTATTATAGTATTCATCATTTGCTTTTATTTTATCTTTTAAAGTATTAACGGCTTTATTAGTTATTTCACCAATTTTCGTATCCAAAAAATCATAAAGATAATCATCATTAATTTCTTTTTTACGATTTGTATCTTCACGTTCAGAACGTTCTATTTCTCGTTGTTTAACCTTTTTTAACTCGCTTGCAGGTTTTCTTGTTATTAACTTTTTAATTAGTTTATTACGAGTTGTAGCACCACCACTTTTAAGTGTGTTTAAAAGTGCTATAATTTCTATAAATGACGAATTTGAATGTTGTAATATTGTTTTTATTGTACTAATTTTCTCGGGTAAATATTTGTGATCAAAATGCGTATCTTCAACAAGTCCTTTACTTAAATTACATTGGCTAACTGCAAATAAGTTATCTTTTCCTTTATCATCTGTAACGTTTAACGTACCGTTAGGATTAACAGCTTTTACAGTATATTTATTGGATAAAAATTTGGGAGTTACTAGTCCAGCATTACATTTTACAATATCACCGGGTTTCAATTTATATGCTTCTAAAGGTTGTTCAAAAACTTCTATTTCGTTTCTGGTCACATCAAATTTATTTTTACCACCATCGTTCAAACTTTCAATAATATAGGCTCCTTTTATTCCGGATATAGAACCGTTATCTTTAACAAGGTATATTTTACCATACTTATCTGTTAATTTTTGACGAGAAGAAATAAGAGTTACTAGTTTATTAACCGGAATAGGATCTAAATCATCCACAGTTTTTAGTTTATTTGCTGTAATTCTATGTAATTTAGTTGGATCATTAAGTTCAGCTACTTCATAAACTCCTGTAGTAATCACTTTTCTAAGTAAATAAGGTATGTTACTTGATATATCAACAACCAAACTTCCTATGGGTATATCTTCAGAAACGGTTATTTCTTTTACAGTACATTTTCCTATATCAACCTTATGTTTCTTAATGTCCGTTCCTTCAATATCTTCGACTTCAAGTTGATTTTTTGCATCATCAACTCCTTTGAGTATATAATCTGTGCTAAAAATACCACCGTAAGATTTACAGGATACAACTTTTCCAATATTAACTTTAAATTCTTCGCGAATTTTATTTAGATTCTCTTTTTTAACGTTTTCAGCAAGTTCTATTTCTTTCTGTTTATTAAGTTTTTCTAATTGATCAAGCGCTTGTTTATCAGCTTTGTCTTGTACAATTTTTTGTTCAGCATCGTTCTTGGCTTTAATTGCGTCATCTCGTTTTTGTTGCAGTTGTTCAGGCGTAATCGATGGAGTAGATTTTCTTATAAGAACGCAGCTAGATTTAGAAAAAGTATACTCTTGTTTTTTAACCGTATCAATGGCAAAATACGCTTTATCGGTTATTTGTGTAATTTCGAATTCATCTTTTGAAAATACCCCAGTTTTACATTTAACGATATCGCCAACTTCTATAGGTTTAGTTTCTGGAGTACTAGAAACAGGTTCAACTTTAGTGATATTCTTAGGATCGGTGAACATTAATCGAAATACGTATACAGTACCGTTTTCACCAACAAACTCAGTAACTTTAGACACATTTTCTATACTGTTTCGTGTTTGTTCATCCGGAGAATATATTTGTATTTTAGGATCCTTAAATAATGGGCTGCTTGGATATTTAAGTAAAATTTTATTAATTTTTTCAGAAGTCATGAATTCATCAATTTCTTTACTTGGTATCATTTCTTTCACTTGGTCAGGTGTTAGTGTTTTTCCTATCTTTTTATTGATATATCTTGCAATATCGTTAAATAAATTATTATCAGTTGTTCCAGTATATAACATTTCATCTTTTATATCAATTTCATCTATGACTTTGTCGGTAAAATTATTCTGTCGATCGACAAGCACATATGACGTATTTTCATCTTGCTTCAAATATGTTAATAATTCATCGGCTGCAGCAATTTTGAATTCGAACGAAAACATTGATCGTATTCCTCCACCTTTCACGATTTTAAATTCGGCACCGTTAGAAGCATTTTTAGTAGCTTTAATTTCGAAAGTTAAAGATTGAATATTTTGCGCAATTTGGTCAATAATTTTGCTATTGGTTTTGAATTGTATCTTTTCTTTTTTATTCGTTAAATCTTTAGGATCCGGTAAAGGAAAATACACCAACAATAAATCATTATTTTGAAATTTTTTAGTTAAGAGATCGTTAATTTTCTTGTCAATCGTTTCGGTTCCTACAATTGGCGTAAATTCATGAATAGGACTACTGTAATTAATTAACTTTTTAACTTGACTTGTAATATCACTAACTATTTGTTGCTGTTGAGTTGCTTTGTTATAACGACTTTTTACACGGAAAGCATTAAAACTGTCTAACGTACTAGGTTCAGCAGGAAGTTGTTGAGTACCTTTAGGAGGTTCAGCATCTTTAGGAGGTTCAGTACCTTTAGAAGATTCAGTAGCTTTAGAAGATTCAGTAGCTTTAGAAGATTCAGCATCTTTAGAAGATTCAGTAGCTTTAGGAGGTTCGATAACAGGTTCTTTATATAACTGTAATTTGTCGATAGAATACCAATTTGGGGTTTTGTTTCCAAACTGAACATAAACTTTTTTATTTCGTCGATCGATTTGTAAAACTTTACCCACACTTTCTAATTGTTTTTTAAAGTTTTCTTGTTCAGTTTGAAATGCTTTTTGGGAAGTTACTAATTTCTCTTTATCTTCTTTTAATTTTTCATACTCTGCAAGTTTTTCTTCTAATTTGGCTATTGTGTTCCTAAGTGTTTTAATATTTTCATTCTTAGAACGTTGTTGTTCCTGACTACTTGCTTGTCTAAGTGTAGCCTCCTGAAGTTGGTTGTTAGCTTTATCTAACATAATGTTTAATTTAACAATACTATCGGTAAGTGACGCTAGTGTATTCAATGGTTGATCAGGAATAGGCGCGTCAGTAGAATGCGCTGGAGCTGGAGCCGGAGCGGGAGCTGGAGAAGGCACTGCACTAGAATCAGGAACCGAAGAAGAAGTAAGTTGTTTAGTCTTTTTATTTTTATTTTTAGATTTATCGTTATCTTTAGTGGTAGTAGTAACTGGAACCGAAGACACTGCACTAGAATCCGGAGCTGGAGCTGGAGAAGGCACTGCACTAGAATCCGCAACTGAAGAAGGAGTAGAAGACACTACACTAGAATCCGGAGCTGGAGCAGGAGCAGGAGAAACTAAAGTAGGATCGGTAACTGGAGCAGGAGTAGAATCGGTATTGCTAGACAATATACTACCTATTCCTAAAGCATCAACAACTCCGGGCGTATTGGTTGGAACTGTTTGTGTAGGATCGACTGGTCCAAGATTATTGTCTTGCGATAGTGTACTTGTATTTGAAGTATTTTGTGAGGCACTACTAGTACCAAGAATATCATTAGACAATATTGTTTCAATCTCGTTTCGTTTGTTTCTAAGTTCTTCTTCCTTTACCTGAAGGGTTTCAATTATTGATAATAATTTTGGTTCAATTTCGTCTTGTTTACTAGGATCGTTTGTACCTTCAGTTTCTAATTGCTGTTGATTGTTTTTCAATTCTTCAATTTCCGTTTCTAAATCTTGAATTGGTCCACCACCACTTTGTTTTTCGATAACACTATCACCAACCATGAACTCCATTTCACCTCGTTTAAAAATAACTGAATCGCCTACTGTAAGAACATTTCCATCTAACTGCAGTAATCCGGGTATAATGGCTACTTTATCGGCTTCAGCAAATCCTTTATCCGCCGGAACGAGTACTAGTGCTTTTTTGTTTATTTCGTCCGGATGAACAAATAAGTGTTTTTCGAACGGTAATAAATCGGGTTCGTCAACGTACGCCGAATCGTGAATTAGTTTAAAAAGTTGTAAAGGTTTTTCGTCCGCCAATTTATAAGGTTTATCATCACTTTTCGTACTATCAATGTTTATTTTTGAAGGATCATCAATAAGTTCAGTATATTTTAAAAATCCTTCTGTAAAACTAGCGATTATAGCTTTTTTATCCGTAAAAGATCCATTGTATTTTTTAATAAACTCGTCTGTAACATGTTGTTTCGCTGCTTTCTTTAAAGGATCCTTTTCATTATATAAATATTTTTGATTTCCTAAAGCTTTAGAGTGTTCTGTAACGTATTGATGCCAAGCACTTTTATAGCTTGAGCTATCCGTTATTTTATCTGTGATAGTTTTTATATATGATGTCAAGGATTCTCCCATATTATTCTTTGGATCAAGTAAAAAAATAAAACTTGATACGCTCGCAATTATATTTTCATGTTTGCGAAACCTTCCATGAATTCGTCATGAAAATCGTTGACGAGGTCTACCATACGTTTTATAGTTTGGCTGAATGTCAAATACTGTTTAATATTGAAAGTTTTATGATGGTTAATAGTTTGAGTAAGATTGTTCAACATAACCGTTGCGGTGAGAGCAAGCTTCCTAAATTCCGGATTATCTATTTCTTGATTAATATTATCAAATCCGTAAGGAAAGGTTTCATCATAGGTTAAGATTAATCGTTTATGAGTTTCCATCCAATCTTCAGTTATTTTCCGTTGTTTTAGTAAGAACTCTATAGTTTCTACTAAAATACGGTAATGATTTGCACATTGTTCTTCGGTATAAGCCATGTTTTTTAATAATAAATGACATTAGATGAAAATTCCGTTTTTATACGGTAACTACTGAACTCATAAAAAAGATAAATAAACCAGCGGATAATTGAGCAAGAATGTAGGTCAAAGCTTTCTCTTGACTTATTTTACCCGAAAATAAATGCCAACTTGTTACAGCCGGATTGAAATGTCCACCCGAAAGCTTACCAGCAAATCCTATCGCTAAGGCAAATGCGGCAATAATTAAACTGGGATTATTCGTGAAGGCAATCGCACCAATCAGTAATGATGTACCTAAAAACTCGGCTAAAGCAGGAGTATACATTTGTTTAATATAACATAAATGAAATATTTGGTAGTAAAAGCATGGTTAGGTTTTGGTGATAGATTGGAATCTCTAAAAATGGCGGTTGCATTTGCACAAGCTTTCAAATTACAAATATTTGTAGATTGGAGTGATGAAATGTGGTCACATAATCAAGAAAGCTTTTATACCTATTTTAAACTGAATATTCCTACGTTAAACTCGTTGGATGATATACCGGACGATGCAACCGTATATCCTTCGTATTGGCAAGGAAAGATCAAAGATCGATTAACGAAAGAAATGGTTGATAAATCGGGTGAATTAGGTATTAATATAGGTGTTTTGAACAAAGATTTTGGTGCTGATGTAGTTGTGTTTTCCAGCATTGGTTATCGTACGCTGTATCCCGATTCTAAATTTTTCGGTGAAGTGTTTCGAGTGATTGATCCGCGTATTCTGCATAAAATACGTGAACGTAAACAAAAATATCCTCTTGAAAAATCATGGGGAATTCATATTCGTGGTACCGATCGATTAAGACCGCATAAGCGTATTTTAAGTGTACAATCGTTAGTGAGTTTAGCGGTTACCAATGGAGCATTAAATGGACCCAAAATGACGGTTGTTTCAGATGATAAAGAAAACGCTCTTATTTGGAAACGTTTTTTTCCGGAATCATTTTTAGTGAGCGAATTATCTTTGCAACAGAATTCTTTAGCAGGAAATCATAATTTAAGTAAAGATTTATTACAAACCTCCAAGGATGCGATGAACGTGGATATGATTACGGATTTCTTTACGTTAGCATCATGTTATCCTATTTATACTACATGTAAAGACAGTCGATTTGCGCATGAAGCACGTCGTTTACATCCATTTGTAAATATGATATTAGGACAATGAATAAACGATTAGAACAATCGCTACACGTTATGCGGGAAATGTACGATTTAGGATTTCCAACCGAATATCCGCCTCTAAAAGAATTATCTCGAAGATTATCTGATTATGTAAAAACCGGAGAACCTTGGAGCGGTAAAATTAAGTTTGAAACGTATAAAAGAGTAGCAGAAGTTATATTGCCAAGAAGAGAAGATAGAGAAATAAGTGTTGTTTTAAAAAAGTTACTTTAGATATTCAGTAGGTCTTGGTGTAGGGTTAGCTAGATAAGATTCTTTAGCCATTTCCAATAGTCGCTGAACTTCTTTGAGATCATGAAGAGCATGATCAATTGACTTTTCGGTTAGAAAGTTAGTTTGTGCCCTTGACACATGAACCGATAGTGTTCGTATTTGGCTCGTTGCCTGCGATATCAGAGTCCCAAAGAAAACTTTATTCATGCCTAACAATTAGAATATTTTTTCACCGAAAATGGATTTATAGTTGGAACGATAATTATACTTAAAAAAATGCAACCTATCACTCGCGAATCGCTTCTAAAACTTCCTTTGCGTGAACGACAGCAACGTGTTAATTATATAACATCCGCAATATACCATGAAGTTATTTATAGAGCAAAACACGGAGAGACTGTTTATATGTATGACTGTGTGGATGTATGTATAGAAGCTAACGATGATCCTCGTTCACCTATTCCAACGATGGAAGAAATTGTTAGCGAATTGAAAACATATTTAATCGATTGTAATATTAGGGCGGAAATGACTACAATCGTGATTTATTGGGGATAAAAAACGAAATCTTAAATGAATAATTACCCCTACAATACAAACTTTTCAAAATGACCAAACATAATTACAAATTTACTATTGGACGTTATTGTATTCACACACCTGATCGCTATGATCCTCTAAGTATTCGCTATGTTAACCTTGAAAACATGCGAACCGTATTGGATGAAGTAAAACGTCTTAATCGACGATACTTTACGTTGCGAAAGGCTAAGGGTAATAAAAATCTATATCGGTACACAATTTATGTTGAAAAAGTAGAATAGAAAACGAATAAGTCGTTTTCATATTTTTTACATTATATAACTAAATGGTTAAATACATTTGTCAGAATTGTGAAAAGGTATTTACCCAAAAAGGACACTACGAAACTCACCTTAATCGTAAACGTCCGTGTAAAAAAGATGAAACCGTGATTAATAACGTTCTGCAAAAATTCGAAATAGGATTATTTCAAACACGAACTTACGAAGATCTTAAAACGCATATTGATACCGTTTTAAACAAAGATAAAAGTACGTTTCAATCCAGTAACGATGAACCAACTCCTATGGGTTGTATTGAAGAAATGATGAACTCTATTCCGGATAACTTTTGGAAAAAAGACAGTTTAAAAATACTTGATCCTTGTTGCGGTAATGGTAATTTTCATGCCGTTATTGGAAACATTCTACGTAACCACGGTCGTAACGATATTTTAAATATATTAGAATTCAACGATATTAATCAGGAAAGGTTACAAAATGTAAAACATATATTTGGACCAAACTGTCAAATAACTCAAAAAGATTTCCTTCAAGAAGAGTTTGGTAAATATGATCTAATTGTGGGTAATCCGCCGTATGCATTAATTATGGAGAACGGTAAACGTGCAGCTAAAAACCATAACATTTCTGGATTGTTTATTCGCAAAGCATTAGAATTACTGAACGAAAATGGCTATTTAGTCTTCATTGTTCCAGATAATTGGATGTCTCTTGCTGATCGTAATACATTATGCAGCGAATTAACGAGTAACCAATTCATTCACTTAAGTATTCATAAAGCAAAAAAATGGTTTCCTAAAGTAGGATCAACATTCACATGGTTTGTTCTTCAAAAAACTCCGGGAATTTCTCCTTTTACGGTAGAATATTATCATAATAAACTTAATCACATTAGCGAAGTTCAATCGCAAGTACGTTCGTATATTCCGCTAACCTATTCCAAGTTTACGCAATCTATCTTTGCTAAAACCGTCGATAGTGATTTACCAAAGTATCTAATAGAAACCACGAGCGATCTACATAAATACACGAAACGCGATTGCATTCAAGATACGGAAAGTGTGGAATTTCCTTACCGATTAATTCATACACCTAAGCAAACTGTATGGGCTAATCGTCCGCATAAATACCAAGAAGGTTGGAAAGTGTTTATTTCCGTTACCGACAGTTACCAAGTCTTTGTCGATAACTGTGGAATGACACAATCGATTGCTTTTATTCGTACAGAAAGCAAAGAGAAAGCGGAGCAAATAAAAACTATTCTGGAACATCCATTGTATACGTTTATCAATAACGCTTGTCGGTACGGAAATTTCAATAATATTCGTATACTGCAAAAATTTCCTATTTGTTTCACGAATGATCCTTATAAGGAATTTCAATTAACCAAAGAGGAAATAGAGTATATTCAACGATGAGTAGGATCGCTATTATCGCTTAATTGAGGATAATTACCAGTTTGCTTTTTATATTGCTCCAAAGCTGCGGTTTCAAAAGCGGTATATACTTGCGCATTTACTACTTTTTTATTTCCCCAAACATCAACATCTACTTTTACATCAGGAATAACAAACCCGTACATTTTTATATGATTACCTTGATGAATATAATGATCGAAAGTGTTATACATGTATGCGTTAGTTACTGAACATTTACCCGACAATCCCCTATCTTGAGTAAAATGTCCACATAAATACGAAGTTGTTCGTCCCGCTAATCCGGTTCGTGTTCCACCTATCTTCACAATTCGATCGTTAATTGTGAAGATATAAATCCATTCATTTCGTTGTTTCCATTCCTTTTTACTACATACGGGTTCAAACGCAATCACTTTTTTCGATGTTTGATTTCTAATAACGTTCGCTACATGTTTGAAATGATTGGCTAAAGTAAATTGGTCTAGTAATAATTCCTTTTCCAAATTCAGTGTTTTTACCCAAGATGACATGGTATTCATTGTAAATATCATAATTCGCATAAATCCGTTTTAAAAAAAGGAATTAAACCTTTTTTAGAGTAAACTTCGTTATTTAGTATTTCGAAAACGTACAGGAGTATAATAATTTAATTTCTTGGTCTGTACCGGTTTAGGTACGGATACAAGTGCTTCTTTAGGTGCTGGGATATCTTCAAATATCATTCTAGCGTAACCGCCTTCGGGTATTTCAACCCTAAACTTTTGGCCAGGAACAGCTGTCCAACAAGCGAGATCATTATCAGTTATTTCGCCAGGATAAGGAAACCGATTTAATAAAAGGAGACCGAGTTCATCCTTTGTAAGGACATTACTGTTGCTATTATTTTTCGGGTTGGAGTTTGAGGTTTGGTTACGATCGAGCATTAAATTAGCATGGTTATAAAATTTAGAAGAAGACATTTTAAATTACCAATAAAGTTCAAAATCGTGAACTTAATTTAAAAAAATCCATTTTGGATTTATACAAATAAACTAAGAATTTGAAACAATAAGGAAATCAACATAAGGGTGGCAATCATAGTATCAAAATTTACTTCTTCTTTAGGTAGGGGTAGAAGAGCATTGACTTCATTCCATGCTTCGGTTAGATTTTTTGAAGCATGGGATAATGAACCTTCAACGCGTCCTTTATCAAGGAATAAACAATTTTGGTAACGCATTTCCATACTTTTGGCGTTGGTAGTATTCGTCAATAGTAATGCAAGTTCTACAGGTAGTTTGTATTTGTAGCAAACACAAACGATCTGTAATTCTTGTTTTGTCCAGGAATGTTTTTGTTCAGTCATTTTTTCAATATTTCAAATTAAAAAACAAATAAATCCGTTTTAAATGTTTAACTGAACAATGATACTGTATTCGTTATCTTTTCCGCGACGTTTCATACTCATAAAGCTCGGTTGGTCTATCGCAGTAGGAAGTTCGTAATACATACGAAACCATTCGTTTTTTGAGAAACTATCGATAATATCTTCTAACAGTTGTTTGCTTTCTTTCAAGGGAAGTTTACCAAGATCGTAACCTAAATCATTTAGAGAAATAACAAAACTATTCCATTGTTGATAAAACATGCCGCAGTCGCTCACTGTATCTGGATGATCCTTTTTCATTTCGGCTTGAATATAAGCCTTAATTTGATTACATATCTTTTCCATTTTTTTGATTATATAGTGATTTGTATTCTAAATTCGTTTTACTTAGGTAGCAAAACAATCTGTCCAATATTCATGAAAACTTCTTTTACTAATGGACTTTTACGAAAATCTTCCATTATTCTTTGTGTAGTTACGGTAGAATCGCGAGACATAATTAGATCAAGATTGTATTTAGTAATCACATAAGATAACTTCACATTACTCCATTCTTTGACCATATCTTCACGTATGAATTTTTGAAACTCTTGATATTCGGTGGACATTTTTAGCACATAAGAATGTATCAAGTGTCATTCCGTTTTAAAATGGATTTTTTTAACAACTATTTAATTCATCACGAAAATTTTCGTTAAAATGGAAGCAGTGGTTCTTGATGTCATGCAATATCTCTATCCTGCAGATATTACAAATGTGCTGTATACTAACTCAACTATTTATGGCGAAAGTGAAATAACTCGTAAAAAAATAATTAAGAATAAGTATATTCAAAATGATGAATTGACTGAACTTGCAAAATTTGAAATAGAAGATTTAACTATTTCTAGACGTGCCAATAAATTAATGAAATTATTACGTTATTTAGAAAAAAATGGTATCGATCTTAACAAATCTACAATTGGAGAAGGAACTTTTCAAATAGAATGGGAAGATGAAGGATTAATTGAAGATTCTCAAACTGTTGCAGAATACGTCACATTTGATGATGTGTTTTATACTTCGATTTGGGAACATGATTTAATTCCCGACGATTCTCCGTTCACGTTTGAAGATATGTACTATTGGTTTAAACTTACACATAAATATTCTTCAAAATATGAAATAAATGTACTGAAAAAAAATGTCAAAGATGTTATTAATTATAATGAACAATGTATAAGAGATTTCTTTAATACACGAAGCAATTCACGATCTCATGATTTCGCTACGGAAGACGACTTGAAATGGTCTATCGCAGAATTAACTGCTGCAAATCAATTTCTTCGTTATTTGAACCTTGCTTATCCTAATTATTAAAAAACGAATTTAACTTTATGAGTTTTTAACTTTATTAAAAAATGTTTCGCATTCGAATGATTTCTAGACATACCGGGTATAATTCCTATATTCCTGGTACGTATAGCTTAGAAGTTGCTAAAACTTTTATAAAAAGACAATTATCATATAGTGAAAATTCTGAAGTTAGAGATATGGATTTTATAATAGAACCATATCCTCCTAAAGAAGCAGGATTTAATAAAGCACCTGCCGGATCACATTAGAAAAACGAATTTAATTATTCGGTTCTTTTTTAAATCAAAAATGTCCAAACAATTATTCAATCGCAAAGATATTATTGGAGGTATACACGGAACTCATCATGTGTATTGGGTACCTCTAGAGTTATTTAACGTATTACCTATTAAACGTTGGAAACATAATCGTCCAGCCGATGAAGATCGTGTTAAAGAAATTCATGAACATATGAAAGTAACCGGTCGCATGGATGGAATTATTTATTTAGCCTGTATCAACGATGAATTGGTTTGCTACGAGTCAAATCATCGTCGTGAAGCTTTAAAAGGCCTTACAAATTTAGCTACGGTATTAGTGGATGTTCTTTGGGATACAACTCACGATGTTGTAAAAGAAGAATTTCTACGCATAAACAAAGCGGTTTCGGTTCCGGAACTGTATTTAGAACAAGAACCTAACTTGAATTTGTACGATGGATTAAAAGAAGCAGTGGATGCATTTTGCGAAAACTATAAGAAATTGAAATCACCTTCAAATCATCCGCAACGTCCAAACTTTAATCGCGATACGATATTCGACGAATTCTATCGAGTTATGAAGGAAAACAACATAACGGTAGATGAACTTTCGAAACGTTTAATGAACCTAAATAGCGAAATGGCAAAACGGGATAAATCAAAATTAAGTAAACGTGTAATTGAAAAATGCCAGGAAACCAACTTATGGTTATTTGCTTGGAGTTCTAAATTAAACGCAAAAGAACTAGTCGAATAATAATTCTACGGGATCCGGAAATACATCAAATGCTTTGATGATTTTTTCAAACGTTCCTGCCGGAACAAAGAGTTCTCGTTCATAAATTTCACAAAGGAGTTCTTTTGAATTTTGGGAATGTGTATTTGGATAAGACACATTTGGATTATTCATTCTTTGGTTTCTTATCTGTTCAGCCGTATACGGTGTATTTCCAGGACCTATTGCAAAATTTTTATGTACGGTCATACGTCTAGGATTAAAATCCCGAACGATTATCTTATTAATATCCTTATCATGTATCATAATAGTTCCTATTTTTTCATTCATAGGAGCCCATATCGTCACTTCAACTTCACAACTGCTTGGATAACTTGAAATACTATACTGTGCTAAAAATGTGATCCTCATTTAATATATAAGGTATTTCAATCTTTAAAACGAATTTAATTATTCGGTTCTTTTTTAAATCAAAAAATGCCTACTTATTCTCGTGATTACTTACGTTCTCTCCCAGAACAGCATCGTCAAGAGATGATAAACAATGAAATTGCATTTTATCATCAACCTATAACAATTGCTGCTAGATCTGGACAATTAGAATATAAAATTGATCTTACTGAATATTTAAAACGAATGAAACAATCGCCTAATCGTTATCCTCCTCCGTATCGACCAACTATTGAAGATATTGTAGAAGGATTAAAAAATTGTTACCAAGATTGTAAAGTAGAATATATTGAAGACTGGATTGAAACTAAACCAGGTGTTAAAGAACAAAAAAAAGTTATATTAGTAGATTGGTCTTAGAAACATAATCATAATTTAAAAGCTTAACGCTTTTTTAAATTAAAATGCCAACAAATACGGATATTGTAAGAGCTTCAATGAGATATACTGATGGAAAAACTAGTATACTTCAAAAACAAATTGATGAATTAAAACAAGAAATCATTGACTTGAAAAACGAACAATATGATGAAGATTTATATGAAATATTGAGAATTGAAAGAAATGCGATTGCAAAAGAAAATGGTATATCGCCGTTCTGTATTTTTAATAATGAAATTCTCAAAGTACTTTCTTGCAAACAACCGATCAATCGAGAAGAATTGATAAAGATTAAAGGTATTAAAGATAAAAGAGCTGAAAAGTATGGGGATAGATTTATTCAACTTATAACCAATTATCAAAAAGAATGCAAAGAAGAATTGGTTTAAAACGAATTTAATTCATAGGTTATAAAATATTTTTAAATTAATTAAAAATGACTTATTCTTTAAAACCTAATTGGATAAATGGATTTATTGGAACATGTTTAGAAGATATTGCAATGAAATATCAAAACACAATGAATCGTAATAATGCTATAAACTTTAATACCGAATGTATTAATAAGCTAAAAGAACTATATGGAGATTCATATGTGAAAGAAATACAGAAAGGATTAAACTTTACATTCAATACAATATGGTCTGAAGAAACATTTATTTGGAAAATGGTTTATAATGTAAATGATATATTACAACCTATTCAACAACAAGAAAAAAAAGATAACATCATTATTGAGTTAGTTAACCAACTTCAAAAATATGGACTATATAAAAATTTTGATTTAAATCGTGTAAAAAAAGATAATATTATGAAAAACTATGATACTGAAAAATTAAAAAAAGAATTAGAAGAGAACCAGAACGCAGAAAAAGATGCAGAAAAGATATTAAAAGATGAATATGTTATGAAAGAATTAGTGTCTAATTCTAATGCTATTGGATGGATTGTAAATCGAACTAACCCAGATAAAGCATATTCTGTAAATGTTACATTAGCTGCTAAAAAAATACTTCAACCTGAAATTGATCGCCGTATTATGGAACGTAAAATTGATGCAGAAGCTCGTCGTAGAATTTATGAACAAGAAAAACTTCAAAAAGAATTGGAAGAAAAACAAAAATTTGAAGATGCTGTTCATAAAAGAATAAATGAACTTCGTAAATAGATTTAAAACGAATTTAATTATTATTTTGTTTTTAATTGTAAAAAATGGTAACCCACTGGATTGTACGAATTGGTAATGCAACCAATTTCAAAGCCTCTATGGATAAGAAAGTTTGGGGAATTATTGGTTCACATTCATCGTCTAAACATTTCATGAAACATGCAGAAGAAGGAGATGTACTATGGTTTCTTACAAATTATAAAGTTGGTAAGAAATTTATAGGATTAGCTACATTCAAGTCTCATCGCATGCGAGAAATTGGACCACTTATTTCGTTAACCCCTACCAACGAAGAATTGGGTTGGGACGATAAAAATGCCGATGTAGAAATACATTATGATGATTTATTCTGGATTGAAGATTTGAACATGACCGGAACATATAGTTTTCAATTCAACGTCATAAAAACAACCTCTGTAAAATCAGA
>JACCDX010400628.1_pt1 | contig 49404 bp, 49 predicted proteins | sample 7449681 | NCBI WGS metagenome assembly JACCDX01 (sample SAMN15323450, study PRJNA562643) | freshwater metagenome | isolation source: river surface water | place: USA:Blue River Watershed | collected 2017-08-18
AAATTTGCTCTGCTAACGCAACCGCCATTTTCACCCCCCTTGTGAACCCCCCGGAATAGTAAAAATCCAGCAAATATATTTAAAATTAATGATATTAATTTTAAATATATTTGGTATTTTTACTATACATAATCATTTATATAAATATTGTCAAATAAAAAAACACCCGCCAAATATGGGCCGGCACGGCCAAGTATGCCGTGCTTAGGCATAACCCAATCTAAATTTACCGCGCCTTGCGTTGGCGGGTGGCGGCATCAACCGATGCAAATGCGGCCATGTTAATAATGGTTTCCACGGTGGCGGCGGCGGTTAAAATATGGGCGGGAAATTGGGTGCCCATTAACATCGGGCCGGTGGAAATACCATTGGCCGAAAGAACCTTGACCATATTATAACAAATATTGGCCGCATCCAAATTGGGGAAGACCAACAAATTGGCTGAACCCTGTAATGAATTATCGGCAATTAAGCTATTGCGCAAAACCTCGCTCATCGCGGTGTCGCTGTGCATTTCGCCCTCCACCTCAAAATCAGATGCCATTAATTTTAATTCATGCGCCGCCTGTGCCATTTTAATGGCCGATGCATCGTTGGACGAACCAAAATTGGAATGCGATAATAATGCCGCCTTGGGGCGTATATCAAATAATTTCATCACATCAACGGCCGAAATGGTCATTTCCACAATTTCGTTGGCGGTGGGGTTTAATGAAACATGGGTGTCGGTAAAAAATAATGGCCCCTGTTCCAATGCCACCATATATAAAGAATGCAGGTTTCTGTCCTTTTTAACCCCAATAATCGACTTCACAATATCCAAATGCCGGCGGTAAGTGCCAATTGTGCCACATAACAGGGCATCGGCCTCGCCACGGCGGACCATTAATGCCCCAATGGTGGTGTTGGAATTGCGCACCATGGAACGGGCATAGCTGGCCGAAACCCCCTGACGGCCCATAATATTATGCAATAAATTGCTATATTCGTTAAAACGCGGGTCATCGCTGGGGTCGGTAATGGTAAAATCCTTGTCCAATTTTAATTGAATATTCAGCCGTTGTAACCTTTCCAATATAATATTGGTGCGCCCAATTAAAATGGGTTTGGCGTAATTTTCCTCAATAATTATTGGCAGGGCGCGCAGAATTTTTTCCGATTCCCCCTCGGCAAAGACCACGCGTTGGGGTTTGTTTTGGGCCATTTCATATATATTGCGCATAACCGAATACGTATGGCCGGCCGCATTTTTCTTTAATTGGTTGCGGTATTCGTTCCAATCCTTAATCGGGCGGGTGGCCACGCCACTTTCCATGGCGGCACGGGCCACGGCCGATGAAACCTCCACAATCAGGCGCGAATCCAGCGGTTTGGGAATCAAATATTCCGGCCCAAATTCTAATGAATCTTTGCCGTAAGCGTGCAGGGTTTCGGCCGATACTTCCTTTTTGGCCAATGCGGCAATGGCCTTACCGGCCGCCAGTTTCATGGCCTCGTTAATTTGGGTGGCCCCCACATCTAATGCCCCGCGGAACAAAAATGGGAAACATAATACATTATTAACTTGGTTGGGGTAATCGGAACGGCCGGTGCAAATAAGGGCATCATCGCGCACTTCGCGCACCAATTCGGGGCGAATTTCGGGTTCGGGGTTGGCCAATGCCAAAATAAGCGGGTTTTTGGCCATTTTGGCCACCATGTCCTTGGTCATGGCCTTGGCGGCCGAAAGCCCCATAAACACATCGGCCCCGTCTATTACCTCTATCAATTTTTTGGTTTCGTGCATGTCGTGGCGGGCATATACTGATTTAAATTCGTCCATATTCAGGTTGCGCCCGGCCCATACCAAACCATCGCGGTCGCATACAAAAATATTTTCCTTTTTTGCGCCCATGGCCACCAAATAATCAAGGCAAGACAGGGCGGCCGCACCAGCACCCGAACATACTATTTTAATATTTTCAATTTTCTTGCCGGTTAATTCCAATGCGTTTTCCACTGCCGCCCCGCTGATAATGGCGGTGCCATGTTGGTCGTCATGGAATACCGGTATTTTCATGCGTTGTTTTAACCTGCGTTCAATATGGAAACATTCGGGGGCCTTTATATCCTCCAAATTTATGCCACCAAAGGTGGGCTCTAACGATGCCACAATATCAATAAATTTATCCACATCCTTTTCATCAACTTCTATGTCAAAAACATCTATATCGGCAAATTTTTTGAACAAAACCGCCTTTCCCTCCATAACCGGCTTGGAGGCCAAAGCCCCAATATCGCCCAGGCCCAACACAGCCGTGCCGTTAGAAATAACCGCAACCAAATTGCCCCGTGCCGTCATGGTGGCGGCGGCCGAAGGGTCAGATTCAATCAATTTGCATGGCCCGGCAACCCCGGGCGAATATGCCAGCGACAAATCGCGTTGGTTGTTCATGGGTTTGGTGGCCTGTATCCGCAATTTGCCGTAAGGTTTTTGGGCGTGGTATTCCATTGCATCAACATAAATGCCTTGTTTATATTCGGGGTCTAATTCTTTAATGGTCATTACAAATCTCCTTGTATGATTATAACATACAAATATTTATTTAAATTTAAACAACTTTTTTCAATATTTGCCGTTTTATTTTAAATTATACTGGTATGGTTAAATATGCAATATACTGGTATCACCAAATACGTTAAAAAAAATTACCATTAAAAACCAATTTAAGGAAAAGGGGGGTGAAATACGCATCGTAGCCCCTTATTGATTCATGGCCAACCGCTATTTTCATATATAACAACTTGTGCATGGCTTCGCCCCCAAAAATTGGAAGTGTGAAGCAACGGCTGACTTGAATGAAAGGTCCAAACTCATTGAATATACGACATCAATTGGTATTACAAATATTTGTTCATCGGTGAATGTGCGGTGTTTCATTGTTTGCTCCATTTTGATTTAATTTCACATATAATAAATGGCGCTATGTTTCAATATTTTCATCATGGATAAGCCTAGTCTTGAACAAGTTTGCTTTTGGGGCTACCCTGATGGATGCCAGCGACTAGATTTATCCATTTTTATGATTCTCTTTGTTTGACCCATCTCTTAATGGCGGGGGCAGTATAATAATTTTATCTTCTTCTTCTGCGTTCGCCACCACCGCTGGCGGCGGCATCGCGCTTAATTTTGGGGGGCAGGGTGATTGATTTCTGCAAATGCGGGAAGTCGGCCGTGGCGTGGGGTATGCCCATGGCACCCACAAAATAATCTTGAAAATTCGGTTCAACCGCGGTTTCTATTTTTTCAATTTGGTGCACCACCCGTTCAATTTCGGTGCGGGCGGTGCGGTTTATTAATGCCATACGCGCACCGGTGCCGGCGGCATTACCCACCGACTGCACGTTTTCCAACGGGCAATCGGGTATCATGCCCAAAATCATCGCATATTTCGGGTCTATATGGCTTCCAAATGCGCCGGCCAGGCCAATAAATTCGGGGGGCCGGCCAATTTTGTCAATTAATAATTGGCAACCGGCATATAATGCGGCCTTGGCCAATTGAATGGCCCGTATGTCATTTTGGGTTACCTTTATTTGTTGTTCACCATCATGCAAAATATAGGCGAATGTCCGCCCCTCGGCAATGATGCGTGGGTTTATGGCGGCCTTTTCGCCATCTATAAATCCATCATTGGTTAATATGCTGGCCAACATCATTTCGGCTATCACTTCAATAATGCCACTGCCACAAATACCGGTTACCCCAACCGAGGCATTTTCGGTGGCGAATTCGGGGTCATTGGACCATGTTTCGCACCCTATCACCTTGAATTTGGGTTCCAAAGTTTCGCTGTCAATACGCACACGTTCAATGGCCCCGGGGGCGGCGCGTTGGCCACAAGAAATTTGGGCCCCCTCAAATGCCGGGCCGGTGGGCGAAGAACAGGCCAATAATTTGTCCTTGTTGCCAAATACAATTTCGGCATTGGTGCCAACATCAACCAGCAGGGTTAATTTATCGGCATTATAGGGGGATTCTGACAATACCACCCCGGCGCAATCGGCCCCTACGTGGCCGGCAATACAGGGTAAAATATAGGCCAAACAGCCCTTATTAACCGCAAAACCCAATTCGGTGGCCGGTATATTTACCGCCCCATTGGTGGCCAAGGCAAATGGTGCCCAACCCAATTCCACCGGTGACAGGCCCAATAACAAATGGTGCATAACCGGGTTGCCCACCAATACCATTTCCACAATCAAATCCGCTTCAATATCATGGCCTTCGCGGGCCTTTTCCATTAAGTTATTTAATGTTTCGCGCACGGCCTTGGTCATTTCGCCCGCCCCATCGGCATTCATCATGGAGTATGAAACGCGCGACATCAAATCCTCGCCAAAGCGAATTTGTGGGTTCATGGCCCCCACTGAATTTATAACCACCCCATCGCGCAAATTTACCAAATTGCATGAAATAGTGGTTGAACCCACATCAAAGGCCAGGCCATAAATATTTTCGCAAAAACCGGCAAAAATATCCACCAATTCAAAAAATTGTTCCTGTTGACGCACCACGGCAGTTACCTGCCATTTGCCATCGCGCAATTTTTTTTGCAATTGGGTTAATATATGAATATTATAATGGTGAATGGTAATGCCCCATTGGTTTTGCAATGCCACCTTGACCCGTTCCAAATCGCCCGATGGGTGGTGCATATCCGGTTCTTCAACATCTATCAAATATAATTTGGTGGTGGGGTTTACCACCAATGGTTTATCGGAAATCGCCTTGCGAATGACCTGTTTATGTATTTGTGATTCCTCGGGCACGTCCACCACGGCATCGGCCATTATTTGGCAATTGCAACCCAAACGTCTATCGTCCTTTAAACCCTTTATCCGTTTATAACGGGCTTCCACATCGTTAAATGCGGTGAAGGATTCCTCGGTGCATTCAATGTTAAATTTGGCAAATTGCCCAAACGAGGGGATAATCTGGCACCGCCCGCATATACCACGGCCACCGCATACCGAATCAAGGTCTACCCCCAATTCGCGGGCAATTTTTAAAATATTTTCACCCTTGGGGAACGTCCCACGCTTGCCCGATGGGGTGAATACCACTGAAATATTATCGCTCATATTGACCCCTTGGTAATTAACATGCAAATTATAATTTTTTATTCCCTACGCCGGCGGCGTTCACTGCGGTCGCTACGGCCACCCTGTGCCCCCTCGGGGGTGGGTTCGCGGAATTTGCGAATCCATTGGGTGCAATCCTTGTCGTTGCCGGCAATAACATTGGCGGCCATAATGCCCACCATTTCTTCTTCGTGTAATGGGTTCAAAATGGCCGAAGTCATGCCCGCCCCAATCGCCATATTCAAAAATGCCGAATTTAAGGCATGGCGGTTTGGCAGGCCAAAGGAAACATTGGATGCCCCACAGCTGGTATTCACCTTTAATTCCTCACGCAACCTACGAATCAGGCGCATGGCGGCCTGGCCGGCATTGCCCAAGGCACCAATGGGCATAACCAATGGGTCAATTAATACATCGCATGGTTTAATGCCGTAATCCTGTGCGCGGTGCACAATTTTCTTGGCCACTTCAAAACGCACATCGGGGTCCTCGGAAATGCCGGTTTCGTCATTGGAAATACCAATAACCGCGCAATCGTATTTTTTTACCAATGGCAAAACAACTTCCAATCGTTCTTCCTCACCAGTTACCGAATTTAACAGGGCGCGCCCCTTATAGGCCGCCAATCCGGCTTCTAATGCCGCAACTATCGAAGAATCAATACACAAGGGAACATCAACCAATTCCTGCACCAATTTGATGGTGTTGGCCAAAATGCCCGGTTCATCGGCCAGTGGAATACCCGCATTCACATCCAGCATGGTGGCACCGGCCGCCACCTGTGCCAAGGCATCACGGGTTACGGTATCATAATTGCCATTTTTCATTTCCTCGGCCAATTTTTTGCGCCCGGTGGGGTTAATACGTTCACCAATCACGCAAAATGGGCGGTCAAAGCCAATAATTACTTTTTTCTTTTCGCTGAATATAATTGTTTCGGTCATAATACTTCCTGTTTTATTTATGGTGCGGTTTTATTAACAAATAGTATGGCAATTTTCTTGCAATTTTACGACATTATTTGGTTATTTTTTGATGAAATTAATGATTCAAGAGATAATCTGACTAGAAAAAAGGCAATAAAAAAATGGCATTACGCCATTATTCAAGCCATTAATTGAGTTGCCACATTAATATGTTTTTTGGCCGCTTCGCAACATTGGTTGGCCACTAACTTTATGTCGTTAGATTTTTCACGCATGGTCGCCAATTTGATTAACATGGGCAGGTTCAGCCCCGAAATTAGTTCAACCTTGTTTTGCTTCATGCATGACGAAACCGCCAAATTGCAGGGGGTGCCCCCGTAAATATCGGTGCATAATACAACGCCGTCACCGCTGTTATTATCGTTTATCGCCTGCATTATATCGTGCCGGCGCGATTCAAAATCGTCATCTGGGTTAATATTGATACATGCCAAATGGGTTTGCTTGCCCACAACATGTTCCAATGCCTTGCCAAATTCGTTAGCCAACGAACCATGGCTTACCAATACTATTCCAATCATAATCTGTCTTTATTTGTTTAAGAATTATGGCGATATAAACCTATTTTTTGTGCAACGCAAGAATTTTTTTTCAATATTTGATTTGCCCATAAAATATTTTAAATAAAATTTTATTTAAACGGGTGGGGTTTAATTGACAATATGTCATTTCTTTTCTATATACTCTTATTGATTTGGGCATCAATATGAAATTATTACGGCATTTACTTACATTTATTTTCTTGGCATTCGCCCCGCTGGCGTTGGGGTTTAACTATGCGCCCTTAAATGCCCCATTTGCATACCAAACAATAGACCAAAATTTGCGTGATGTGGGTGCCGATTTGTCAAAAATAATGGAAATTCCGGTGCAAATTGACCCGTCAGTTAATAATTTAGTCATTAATGGTCAATATAATGCGCAAAATTTTTACGAATTTTTGGATAATGTAAGCCAAAATTATGGCATTATTTGGGGCATAACCCCCGATGGTTTGTATTTTGCTAATGCTGATTCGTTGGTAAATGCCGAATATTTATTCGCCAATAAACAAAGGGCCAGCAATTTTATGGCATTGACCAATAATGCCAAATACCGCGGTAATATGTTCAAAATAAGCCAAAAGTCACGCGATTCACAAACGGCCGTGCAGGCGGTTGGGCCGGCATGGTGGTTGGATAAAATTCAAATATATGCCGATATCTTTACCCAAAACAAGAGCGATATTATAATGGTTAATAACCAAAGCACCGATGCCTTAATGGTGTTCAAATTGGTGCATTCGTGGGCTGATGACAAAACATTTACCTTTGGCAACCAACAAATACCGGTGCGTGGCGTGGTTTCATTATTGCGCGATATGGTGCAATTAACCCAACCCAATCTTAAACCGGCCGGTGGTAAGCAGGTGCCGGCCAATAATGCCCCCAAAACCAATGCCTTAAATGCCCTGCCACCCATTCAGGAAGCACCGGCCGAACCACAGGTTAGTGCCATTCAACCAGCCAAAAGCAGTAATAATTCGCCCGAAATATTGGACGAATTGCGTATAACGGCCGATACAAGGCAAAATTCGGTGGTTATAAAGGATAAATTGGAAAATTATTATTTTTACCAAGGCCTGTTGGATATTTTAGACAAACCCAACATGATGGTGCATATAGAGGCCCATATAGTGGATGTAAACACCAGCAAAATTACCGAAACCGGCATTGATTGGTCGGTCAGTGGCAATGGCAACCGGTTAAGCTTTGGCAACCCGGCCGCCGGCAATGTGGCCTCGACCATTACCACCAATTTGACCAAATTGGGGGCATTATCCAAAAATTCGGTTATCAGTAACCTTGATTCGGTGATAGCCAATTTCAGAAATTTGGAAACAACCGGTGATAGCAAAATTGTCTCCTCGCCTTCGGTATTAACCATGGATAATAACGAGGCAGTTTTCACCACCTCGGATAGTTTTTATGTCAGCGTGCAGGGCAATTCTAATGCGGCATCAGTGGTGGTGCCGGTCAGCGCAACCACCCTGTTAAAGGTAACCCCCCATATAATTGTCAATGAACAGGACAGCAAAAAAATTAGCATTCTGGTTAATATAGACGATGGGGCGATTGATACTTCTAATGCCTCGCAAATTGGTGGCCTGCCCCGCGTGGTGCAAAACCGCCTGACCACACAGGCCATAGTTAACGAAGGCGAGGGGATAGCATTCGGTGGCCGTATTTATACCACCAAGGTTAAGTCAGAAAATAAAGTGCCATTTTTGGGTGATATTCCATTTTTTGGTTATGCGTTTAAAAACGAAAAAACCGAGGATAGAGAATATATCCGCATTTATATTATTAAACCCACCATCAAATTATTGTAAAACAATGGACGAAAAACAACGCACCATCATATCAAATGCCCTGCAATGGCGTGATTCATTGCAATATGACCGCACCCAATACCAACCCGAATATTTGGTATTATCGCCATCTGATTCGATGGTGGATTTTGCCAAATTAAGCGGTTTGGATAATAATACTATATATCATTATCGGGCCTTAGTTTCCATGCCATATATATATTCCGATACGGGTTTTAACCAATTTGCCTTGGAACTGCACCATGCCATAACCCATTATGCCATTCAAAATATTATATTATTCATGCCATCGCACGATAAATTTTGTCAAATATTATGCCAAACCATTAATCAGGGTGGGGTGGAAAACCCACAAAACCCATTAGACCATTTTATGGCCGAAATATTAAGCGAATTAATGGGCCATGAACGCGAAATTATTGAAAATATTGCCACTTCCAGTGCGGAATTATTAGGCAATTTTCACGATTTATTGGAACGGGCAGTGTTGGTATTGGCGATGAACCGCTTAATGTCTTACCCAATTATCCATCAATCGCAGGGGGGTATTGCCGTGCAGGCCTGGTGGTATGATATGGAAAATGGCGATATTTGGGTGGCCCGCCCCAACGAACCATTCTTGCCGGCCGATATTTTGTTGGATTAAACCATGAACCATATAACCGAAATTTACCACGAAATTTTTATGGAACATCATATAACCCCCATAATGAATGGGGTTAAACAACAATGGCATTTATGGTCGGGGTTAAAAAACCCCATAGTTATTGAAACCATGGAAAGCGAAAATTCGGCCAATATGCGGGCCGAAATTGTTATTGGCAGTGCAGAACCCAACACCCCAAAATTGATTGAATTTTGCGGTTTTATGGCCGAATTTAATAATGGTAATGACCATAAATTAAAGGCATTTTACGATAATGCCGATAATGCCATAAAATTGGTGGCCATTCAACCCAATGACCATTTTATTACCAAACGCGATATTTACCAACAATTGGAATTATTAAAAAATGCGGCCAATCGTTTATATAATCAATGGCAGGGGGGTAATAATGGTTTTTTCGCCTGAATGCCGGCAATTATTATTTGAACCGGTTGCGTATATCCACCCCAGTTGGGTCAATGATTTGATTAAAAAACACCCGATTTATGCCCCCATTTTACGGGGCCCGGCCACCCCGCGCGACATAAAAAATAAGGTTTTATTTCAATTATTGCAATGGCAATTGCCCCGCCAAATCCACCAAATGCCCGAGGAGCATATAATAAAAATAATGCAAAATGAACCGCAAAAATTATTGGAAATGGCGGTATATTTGGGGGTTTGGTTATGTGCCGATTCGGTTTTGCGTTTAATGGACGGGGGGCAAATACGGCAAATAGAGGCTATATTGGGCGATTTTAAGGCAAAAATAGCCCAAAACCGCCCACAAAACCAATATAAATGGGAAAATATCCATCAGGCCATGGCCTTGGGCATTACCGCCATGTATCAATATTGTATGGCCCAATGCCCCGAACCCGAAATATGGGGCCAAAGATTATTATGCAAATTACCCAAATGCACCATGGTTGGTGAAACCATTAACGAACGCATTGGGGCGGCATTATATTTTTACCAAAACAACCAACAAATACAATAAGGGCAGGGGGCAATTATGGCATATATCCATGTTATGAATAATCAGCAGGTTTTTTTAACCGCCCGCGGTTCGGTTATTAAATCGGCCCAATATGAGGAATATTTACAGGCGGGCGATATAATTGCATCGGCCGGTAAAATTGCCCAAAATATTATTAATAATACCCAAAAAATCGAGGAGGAAGCCAAAGAACGCGGCTTTACCGAGGGCAAAAAAAATGCCAATACCGAATTGGCACAGGAACATTTGAAATTAATGCAAAAAAACACCGAATATTTGAATGAATCGCAACCGATGTTGGAAAAAATTATTGACCAATCACTGCGTTATATTTTGAAACAATACCCACCACAGGAATTGTTAAAACAATCACTGGAACGCGCCATTGCCGATAACAGCTTTATGAAAAATATTAAAATTCGCATATCGCCCAGCCAGTTGGATATGGTGCAGGAAGCCTTGCCCAATATCGTGCGCCAATCGCGCTTTGCCGGCATTACACAGGTGGAATCGGATGCCAATTTAAGCGAAACCGATTGTATATTGGAAACACCATTGGGCATAGTTGATTTAACCATTGAAAACCAATTATTTCAAATTTTGAAAATATTAACGGAAAAATAATGAACCAAAGCACGGCATTGCAACAATTAATAAAACGGGCAAATGATAATGCCAACCCGTTTTTGCCGGCCCTGTCGCAAATGAATCAACGAATTACCCGCAAAAAACCACAAATATTAACCGGCCGGGTCAAAAAAGTGGTGGGAACCTTGGTGCGTGTGTTGATTCAGGGGGTCAAGGTGGGCGATATATGCGAATTGCGGGCCGATGATGGTAGATTAATCAATTATGGTGAAATTATAGGGTTTGATGATGAGGAAGCCCTGTTGTCGCCCTACGGTGATATTTTGGGTATATCGTCCAGCACCCGCGTGTTACCCACCGGCCGGGCACAGGAAGTATTGGTGAGCGATAAATTATTGGGGCGGGTGATAGATGGTATGGGAAAACCAATAGATGGCAAACCCCCATTAGACCCTTTGGAAAGCCAGCCTTACCCCATTTATGAATCAGCCCCGGACCCGCTTACCCGCCAATTAATCCACAAGCCGTTATCATTGGGGGTGCGGGCGATAGATGGCATGTTAACCTGTGGCGAGGGGCAAAGAATGGGCATTTTTGCCGCGGCCGGTGGCGGTAAATCAACCCTGTTATCCAGTATGATATTGGGGGCCGATGTTGATGTATGTGTGATAAGCCTGATAGGCGAACGCGGGCGCGAGGTGCGCGAATTTATGGAACATAATTTGGGCGAGGAGGGGTTAAAAAAATCAGTCCTTGTTATTGCGACCTCGGATAAATCCTCCATGGAGCGGGCCCGCAGTGCATATGTTGCCACGGCCGTGGCCGAATATTTCCGCGACCAAGGAAAGCGCGTGCTGTTTTTAATGGATTCGGTTACCCGATTTGCCCGCGCCCTGCGTGAAATTGGTTTGGCCGCCGGTGAACCCCCAACCCGTAGGGGCTTTCCGCCATCGGTTTTTGCCACTTTACCCAAATTATTAGAACGCACTGGCATGGGGCCCACGGGTTCCATTACCGCATTTTACACCGTGCTGGTGGAGGGGGACGATATGACCGAACCAGTGGCCGATGAAACCCGTTCCATTTTGGACGGGCATATAATATTATCGCGCGAATTGGCGGCCAAAAACCATTTTCCGGCCATAGATGTCTTGGCCAGTGCCAGCCGGGTTATGACCAATATTACCGACAAAAACCACCTTGATATGGTGGGGCAAGTGCGCCAGATGATGGCCGATTATAAAAATGCCGAAATTTTAATAAGGGTGGGTGAATATAAACGCGGTTCAGACCCACAGGTTGACCGCGCCATGGAAAATTACCCGCGCATTATTCAATTCTTACGCCAAGACATGCGCCAAATAACCCATTATGACGATACGATTAATCAATTAAAGGAGCTAACCCGATGAATGATGCGCATAATACTATTATACAACAATTTATGGCCAATATTGGAATGGACGGGTTGGGTTTTGACAATAATGGCATGGTGTCATTCGCCATTAACCAACAAATGCAAATTGTTTTGCGCAACAACGATGATGGTATAATATATATGGTGCCCATGCCCCAATGCCCATTACAGGGTGAAACGGCATTAAAATTGTTGGAATATAATTATGTGTTATCGCGCCGGGGTGATTATGGGTATTTTATGCTGGATAGCACGCAAAATATTATTGTTTATCAAGTTTTAATACCAACAAATAAATGTAATATATTGCAAATTTTTCAGGACGAAATATTAAAACATATCCAATTTTGCGAGGATTTTATAACCGCCAACCAAGATAATAATACCAGTGATTCAAGCACCAAAGAAACCCCACCGCCCCAATTTTTTGTTTAAAAATTTGTATTTGACATTAATTTTGAAAATTGGTATTATGTTCCAATCATGAATAACAACCAAATAGAAGGGTTTTCAAGAGTATTTGATGGTTTGGCGATTGCCGCCATCATTAGTTTTGTTACTTCGGTTTTTGGTTATTTGAATGTTAAAGCTGGTGATTATTGGTTGCTGATATTGGCAATTTTCACAAGTTTATTTTTGGGTTATCTTATACGAAAGGGAATTAAATGACTGATTTTGGTTGGTTTATGGTTGCATATATTGCTATTGGTTCATCTTTGGCCATTTATGTTAATTTCTTTAACAAAAACCCTGATGAAAAGAAACATGACTGAATTTGGTTGGATAGTTGTAATATATGGCATTATTGGTTCATCATTGGCAATTTATGTCAATTTTTTTAATAAAAACCCCGATGAAAAGAAACGCGACTGAAATAAAATTATTTGCTTAACCGGCCGGGCCGTGCACTACAGACCCAAAAGATTTAAACATTGGTTAATAAAAATTTGCGTTCCCATGATGAAATAACGCGGTTATACATTTCAATTTCAAATAATTTGACCGCACAATATAATTCCACAAAATTGGGGCCCAATAATTTCTTTATTTCGCGGCTGTGCGACATTTTATGAATCGATTCATGTAAAGATTTTGGCAAATTATTGGCCAATTTATAGGCATTACCCTCCACTTCCTTGCCCGGGGAAATTTTTTGGCGCATTCCCAACAAGCCACAGGCCAAGGTGCCAGCAAAGGCCAAATAGGGGTTGGTGTCAGCCCCCACCACGCGGTTTTCCACCCGTCTGGCATTGGCACCCGATAATGGCACGCGCAGGCCCACCGTGCGGTTATCAATGCCCCAATGCAGGTTAATGGGGGCCGACATATAGGGGGCAATGCGCCGGTAACTATTAACATTGGGGGCAAATAACGGGAATAATTGCGGTGTGTATTTTTTTAACCCGCCAATATAATTTAACAATGCCTTTGAATCGCGCCCCGATTTGGTGGCAAATATATTGGCCTTGGTGTCGCTGTTGATAATAGATTGATGTATATGCATGGCCGAACCAGGTTGGTTTTCGTGGGGTTTGGCCATAAATGTGGCAAAAACCCCATTTTCCAATGCCGCCCGGCGCACCGCCCGTTTAAAAAATGAAACTTGGTCGGCCAATGCCAGTGGGTTGCCATGGTTAAAATTAAATTCCAATTGCACCGGGCCCGATTCGTGGGTAATGGTGTCCACCCCTATATTCATCGCCTCGCAATATTCGTAAATGCGGTCTATAATTGGGTCATATTCGTATAATTGGTCTATCCCGTAAGCTTGGGCACCAAATTCACTGCGCCCTGATACCCCATCGGGGGCCTCTAACGGGTAATCGGGGTCGATATTTTTCTTGACCAAATAAAATTCCACCTCGGGGGCGACTATTGGGGTTAAGCCATCGTTGGTATATTCGTTAATAATTTTTTTCAATATATTGCGCGGGGCAAAATCAACTTCGGTCTTGTTTTGGTGAATAACATCGCAAATTACCTGTGCGGTGCGGTTTTGTTGAAACCATGGCACAATACGAATCGTTTCCTCGTCCGGCACCAAAATCATGTCATTGTCGTTATAATCCATAACATGGTCTATATCAAAATCGGCATATTCACCGGTTACCATTTGCGAAAATATGGAAATGGGTAATTTTATGCCATAATTTAAATCCTGTAAAAATTTGCGCGCGGGTATAATCTTGCCCCGCAATATCCCGCTCATATCGGGCACCAAACATTCAACTTCGTCAATTTTATGGGTTTCAATCCATGCGGCAATTTTTGCATTGTTTTTTGTCATTATGTAATTTTATATTATTTGTTTTTAAATGCAATAAATAAATTTCAAAAAAATTCAAAATTTAAGCAATTAAATGATTGACAGGGGGCTGATTTTATAATAAAATTCCATGAAATTCGTTAATTACACAAATACAAGGAGGCAATATGACGATGAAAACTTTATCACGCCGGCAGGTTATGGCGGGCGCAAGCGCAGTGGCTTTGGCTGGCAGTATGGCACCGGGCTATATTCAGGCACAATCCGCTTCACCGATTAAATTGGGTTTTCCCATTCACCGCACCGGCATTGGTGCCGCATATGGTAAATGGTATGAACGCACCGCCAATGCCGCGGTTAAGGTAATTAACGATGGTGGTGGTATTGCCGGCCGTAAAGTTGAATTGGTTGGCGAGGATGACGCAACCGACCCACAACGCGCCGCCGAATTAATGGATAAATTTGCCAACCAACACAAAGTTGATTTGATATTTGGCACTTTGTTTAGCCATGTTGTTATTGGTGCGGCCCCCCGCGCTGGTGAATTGAAAATACCATATTTGGTCTGTTCCGAGGGGCACCATGTTGCTTCGGGCCTGAACCGCTATGTTATGCAACCCGGCATTACCGATGTGAAAAGCCAAGTTGTTTCCATGGCACCATGGATTGCCAAAAATATTGGTAAAAAAATCACCATGATTTACCCCGATTTTGCGTTTGGTTATGACCACCGCGATTATTTTTCAAAGGCAATTGAAGCACAGGGCGGTAAAGTGGTTGAAAAAATTGCTATTCCACCGGTTGAATCGTCATTCACCAAATATTTCCCCAAGATTCCCAAAGACACCGATGCCATTTACCACGTTTTGGTTGGTCCGGCCGTTTTAACATTCGTAAAGGAATTGGGCGAATTTTATGGCAAAAACAAACGTCCTGAATTATTTGGTTTTATGGACAGCTTAGAGGCCACCCCATTAAACAGCCCGGGGCTGGAATTTTTAGAGGGTAGTTATTTCTGGGAAGGTAACCCACGTTACGCCGGCGATAAACCCAGCGCATTTGATTTAAACTTCCGCAAGGCAGTCGGTGTAGATAATGATGGCGCATCAACATCTGACAAAAACGATGTTTCCACATATTCCCATATGTTTTCAATTTGGGAAACCCTGTTTATTATTAAAAAGGGTATGGAAGCGGCTGGTTATAAATCAGACAAGGACCGCACCAAGTTTATTGAGGCGGTGGAAGCGATGAAATCGTTCCCCCACAGCAACGAACACCCACAGGGTATGAAGGAATTTAACGGCAAAACCCACCAAGCATTTGGCCACCAATATATTACCAAGGTGACCAAGGGCAAATTGGTTTTGGCGCATACCGTGCCCATAAAGGACGGATATTACCCGGACGAAGTGGATTATACCAAACAATCATTCTAATGAATGAAAAATATTGAACGCCCCCTTGCGCAGGCAGGGGGGTGTTTATTTTTTAAACAGGGGAAAAAACAATGAATATAGTATTAACATCGGCTTTGTCGGTTGGGTTTTTGGCATTTAATTTGGTGGGTTTATATTTTTTAAAAAATGGGGCCAATGCCAGCAATGATGGGTTGGGGGTATTTTCGCAAAGCGGTTTATTTTATGCCTTGGGTGCGGTTTTGCAAATTGTTGCATTTGTTATTTTTGGCTATTTGTTAAAATTAATGCCGGTTTTTTTGGTACAGGTTTTACAGGCGTTGGTTTTCCCATTTTCGTTACTATTGGCTTGGTTTGTTTTTCATGAAAATATTAATATGTTGTCATTTGTTGGCATTTGTTTTATAATTTTGGGTATGGGTATTGTTATCTTTGCGCAATCGTAAATATTTTTATTGAATTTCGTTGGGGTTGCGTATTTCCACTATGGTTCCATCCAATTTAAATAAAACCTTTACCGCATCATTACCCACCCCGCAATGGACGCTGTATAAAATATAATTGCGGTTGACCGACGTAACATCATAAACCTTGCGTGGGTCAATATAATCACGGCAGGCCTTGTTATTTTTATAAACCAAATTCACCGCCCTGACCACTTTATCACGAAATTGAATTTTGTCTGACTGCCATATTATATCCTCGGGGTTTAAACCGCGGTAAACGGCTTCATCGGCGGTATATACGGTGCCAAAACGCACCCAACCCATTCTGTCGCGCACGCGGTTGCGGTTATTTACCACATATATCAAAATATATGCACCCTTTTGGCATAAAACCTTGACCCGTTCGCCGGGAATAATGGTTGATGGAATACCCGTGTCGGTTAATACATTTTTGGCATTTTTTATGGGTTCGGTATATAATGCAACATCGGTGCCCCGCACATCAAAATCGGGCAGAGATTTATAGATATTCACATCTTTGGGCACTTCCAACATACATGCCCCCTTGGATAATTTTTCGGCAAAAACCAAATCAAGGGCCGAGGCACCAAAGTTGGTGTCCAGCTCTATGATTTTTTTTATCAATTCATCTTCGGATAAATTGGTTTGTTTTAATTCCAACGTTACCCCGCCATGCATTGTTAATAAAATAGCTAAAAATAAAAATAGAATTTTAATGTTCATATTTATATTATATTATTATTTTTTTTTTATTCAAGCAAAATTCTAATGCAATTGGCATTAAGCCAAATTACATTGGCAATAAAAAAAGTATGTTTTATTACTGGCGATTATTTATTTGGCAATGGCCTTGACCATGGTGCTGCCCAATGCCGAAGGGCTAAGGGAGACCATAATGCCAGCCGATTTCATGGCCTCCATTTTGGATTCGGCCGTGCCCTTGCCACCCGAAACAATCGCCCCGGCATGGCCCATGCGTTTACCGGCCGGTGCCGAAACCCCGGCAATAAACCCTACCATTGGTTTTTTGACCTTGGAACTTTTTACCAATTCACAGGCTTCTTCCTCGGCCGTTCCGCCAATTTCGCCTATCATAATAATCGCCTCGGTTTGTGGGTCGGCCAAAAATAATTCCAAACAATCAATAAAATTGGTGCCATTCACCGGGTCACCACCAATACCAATACAGGTGGTTTGCCCTAACCCAACCGCGGTGGTTTGGGCCACGGCCTCGTACGTTAAGGTGCCCGAACGCGAGACTATACCCACCTTGCCCGGGCGGTGTATATGGCCGGGCATAATGCCAATTTTGCATTCGCCCGGGGTAATAATGCCCGGGCAATTGGGGCCAATCAGCCGTGATTGCGAATTTTTTAATGCGGCCTTGACCCGCACCATATCCATTATTGGTATGCCCTCGGTTATACATACAATCAGGGGCACTTTGGCATCTATCGCCTCTAAAATTGCATCGGCGGCAAATGGGGGCGGCACATAAATAACCGATGCATCAGCACCGGTCTTGCTCATGGCTTCGTGCACCGTGTTATAAACAGGTAAATTTAAATGGGTGGTTCCACCCTTGCCGGGGGTTACCCCGCCCACCATTTTGGTGCCGTAGGCAATGGCCTGTTCGGCATGAAAAGTGCCCTGTGAACCGGTAAAACCTTGGGTGATAACTTTGGTATTTTTATGAACTAAAACCGACATGGTGAATCTCCTATCGTTGTTTGGCGGCTGATACTATTTTTTCAGCGGCCTCTTCTAAATTATTGGCGGTAATGATGGGCAGGCCCGAATTGGCCAGCAATTCCTTGCCCTTATCAACATTTGTGCCCTCTAACCTGACCACCAATGGAACATGTATGGCCACTTCGCGGGCGGCGGTAATAATTCCTTCGGCTATCACATCACAACGCATAATGCCGCCAAAAATATTCACCAATACGCCCTCTACATTGGGGTCTGACAATATTAATTTGAAAGCCTCGGTCACGCGTTCGGTGGTTGCACCGCCCCCTACGTCCAAAAAATTGGCGGGTTGGCCACCCTTTAATTGAATAATATCCATGGTGGCCATGGCCAAGCCGGCCCCATTCACCATGCACCCAATATTACCCGACAGGCGGATATAATTTAATTCATGTTCCTTGGCCCGCAATTCCATTTCATTTTCTTCGTTGGGGTCTAACATACCGGCAATATCGGCATGGCGGTATAGGGCGTTATCGTCAAAATTCATTTTGGCATCCAACGCCACCACTGCACCATCAGCGGTTTCCACCAATGGGTTGACCTCTAATAACGATGCGTCCAACGCCACAAATGCCTTGTAACATGCTATTACAAATTTTTGACAGGCCTTTAACGAATCACCGGTGCATTGCAATGCAAATGCCACCTGCCGTGCATGGTAATCAGAAATTCCGGTTATGGGGTTGATATGAATGGTTAATATTTTTTCGGGGCTATCATGGGCGACATCCTCAATATTCATGCCCCCCTCGGTTGAGGCTATAATGGATATACAGCTGGTTGCGCGGTCAAGCACCATGCTGAAATATAATTCGCGTTTTATATTGCAACCCTGTTCAATATACAGGCGATTCACCTGTTTGCCCTCGGCACCGGTTTGTTTGGTTACCAATGTTTTACCCAACATGGCATTGGCCCCGGCCTTTACATCGTCCAGCGATTTGGCAATGCGCACACCGCCCTTATCGTCTGAATCCTTGAACCGGCCGGCACCACGGCCACCGGCATGAATTTGCGATTTCACCACCCAAATTGGATTAGCAACTGACCCGGCGATTTTTTTGGCACCCTCTACGGCTTCATCGGCCGTATAGGCTATCGCCCCGTTTAAAATGGCCACGCCGTATTTTTGCAATAACGATTTTGCCTGATATTCATGTATATTCATAATGTCACCTATTTGGGTAAGTTTTCAAGAACTTGGTTAAGGGTTTCAACGGCCTTGATGGAATGGTCTAACATGGCCTGTTCGTCAGCATTTAAGGCAATTTCAAGAATTTTTTCAACCCCATTTTTGCCAATAATAACCGGCACGCCCACAAATATACCCTTTAACCCATAAACACCCTTACAATAGGCGGCACAGGGTAATAATTTGCGTTTGTCCTTTAAGTATGATTCGGCCATTTCAATAGCCGATGAAGCGGGTGCATAAAATGCCGAACCGGTTTTTAACAAACCAACAATTTCGGCCCCGCCATCACGGGTGCGTTGCACTATTTTATCAATGCGTTCTTGGGTGGATAAACCCATTTTAATTAAGTCAGGCACGGGTATACCGCCAACGGTGGAATAACGCACCAATGGCACCATGGTATCGCCATGGCCACCCAGCACAAAGCCGGTTACATTTTCCACCGAAACTTGAAATTCCTCGGCCAAAAAATACCTGAAACGGGCAGAATCCAACACACCGGCCATACCCACAATTTTATTATGGGGCACGCCCGATACGCGTTGCAATTTGCCCACCATAACATCTAACGGGTTGGTAATACAAATAACAAAGGCATTGGGGCAATTTTCCTTAATGCCCACGCCCACTGCGTCCATTACCTTGGCATTGATGCCTATCAAATCATCACGGCTCATACCCGGTTTGCGTGGCACGCCGGCGGTTACTATCACCACATCGGCCCCTTGCAAATCCTTGTAATTGCTGGTGCCCATTATTTGGGCATCAAAGCCCTCCACCGGTGCGGCCTGTGCTATATCCAGTGCCTTGCCCTGTGGCACGCCGTCCATTATATCAAATAATATTATGTCCCCCAGTTCCTTTAAACCGGCCAACAGGGCCAAGGAACCGCCGATATTCCCGGCACCAATTAATGCTATTTTTGGGCGATTGATGATTGCCATGATTTTCTCCTATGATAATGATGGGGGGATAAAGCATTATTATCTTAATTTCAAACAATAAGCAATGATTTTTATCAAATGTTTTGAATATTAAACGGGTATATTTTCCCAACCCATTTGTTCGTCAACGCTAATCGCCCTGCGAATTTCGTGGGCCATGGCACCATCAACCAAAATTTCGCGTATTAATGGGCGGGCATTATACATGGATGCCATAACCGCCCCGTAAGCCCCCACATTGCCAAAGGCCAATAATTCGCCATCGTGCATTTGGGGGGCGGTGCGGTTTAATGCCAAATAATCGCCGGTTTCGCATATTGGCCCAACAAAATTTTGGGGCAGGGTGGGGGAATCACTATGTTGGTTAATGGGCATTATTTTATGGTGGCCGTCATATAATAATGGCCGAATCAAATCGTTCATGGCGGCATCTATGATAGTTATATGGGTTTTTCCCGATTGTTTTTGCCGTATAATTTGGCATACCAAAATGCCGGCATTGGCAATAATGGACCGCCCGGGTTCCAAACCAATCGCCACCGCGCTGTTGCCAAAAATGCGGTTGATACAATGGGCATATTCATTATGGTTGGGCGGGGTTTCCCCCTGATAATTTATGCCCAAACCGCCCCCGCAATCCATAACATTAATGGTAATGCCGGCCTTGCGCAATTGTTCAATCAGGCTGGTTGCCTTTTGGTAAGCCATATCAAATTCGGATATATCGGTAATTTGCGAACCAATATGCATGGCCAGGCCGTTGCATATAATATTGGGCAGGCCATTGGCATATTGAAAAGCCGGCACTGCTTGGTCGTAATCTATACCAAATTTATCGCCCTTCTTTCCGGTGGAGATATGTTTGTGGGTTTTGCTGGCGACATCGGGGTTGATGCGCAGGGCCAATTTGGCGGTTTTGCCCATTTTTTGGGCAATTTGGCTGATTAATTGGCATTCGCTGAATGATTCGGCATTAATTTGCCCCACCCCAATTTTTAGGGCATATTCCAATTCCATGGCCGTTTTGCCCACGCCCGAGAATATAATTTTTTCTGGCGCAATGCCGGCGCGTTCGCAACGTTGTATTTCCCCCACCGAAACAACATCGGCCCCGGCCCCCAATTTGGCCAGAATATTTAAAATGGCAATATTGCTGTTGGCCTTGACCGCATAATGAATATGGGTATTAAAATTATAACCGGCAAAGGCATTTTTATATAACATATAATTTTGCGCAATTTGCCCGGCCGAATAACAATAAAAAGGTGTGCCGTATTTTTTGGCAATATCGGCAACCGCACAGGATTCAACCCATAATTGCCCGTTATTATAATGAATAAAACCGCCCATATTAAACCATTAATAAGGGGCGGGGTAAGTTTTGGGGGCCTGGTTATTGGGGTATTCGGCACGGCCGGCCACCCCGCATGCGGTTAATAAAACCAAACCCATTACAAATAAAATATTTTTCATACTTAACAATTACCAAAATTATACAAAATGTCAATTGGTAAACTTCATTTCAATAAGTTTTTTCTTCACACTAATCGGTTAAATTTGAACTCAAAATCCTCATTTATTACCTATAAACTCCGGTTTTTCTTTTAAATTTGCCCTCTATTGTTTTGAAAAACTCTTATTGAAATAAACTTTGGTATTAATCAATTTTCATTTGGTATAGGGCAAATGCGGTTTTTTCGGCATATTGGTCGTAAATTTTGCGGGCGGTGTAATTGGTGTCGGCGGTTAACCAACGCACCAGTGCCCACCCCCTTTGTTTGGCCAATTGGCGCACAAATTCAACAATTTTATGGGCAATTTTCAAACCGCGATATTCGGGGTTGACATACATATCCTCCCAATATCCTATTTCCTCGCCACTTAGGGGGCGCGGTTGGGCGCGCAAATGACACAAACCCACCAATTTACCATTGTAAACCGCGCCATAGCCTTCAAATACATGGTTGGGGTTCATTAACCAGCCCCATACATTGGCTATTTTTTGTTCGGTGGCCGGCATTTTGTAAAAATTGCAATACCCAATAAATAATTCGCGCCAATCGTTAAAATCCTCAGCTTGCAGGGGGCGAATGGTGATGTCGTTTGTCATTTTTAGTCCTTTTTAAAAATTATTATCAAAATTAAACCAAAAAATCAAAAAAAATATTGTGTATTTCATCAACCCATATTATTATGTATAAAACATCAAGGAGAGACAGATGAAAAAACTTATCACTATTTTATTATTCGGCCTGCTCGGCTTAACCGCACAGGCACAGGAAAAGGTTACCATCGCCATTTCGGGTTGGACAGGCTTTGCCCCATTAACACTGGCCAAGGGTGCCGGAATTTTTGAAAAAAATGGGTTGGATGTAACCATTGTTAAAATACCGCAAAAGGACAGGCATTTGGCATTGGCATCGGGTGATGCCCATTGCGCCGCCACCACCTTAGAAACCTGGATAGTATGGAACGCCGCCGGCGTGGCCACCACCCAAATTTTCCAAATGGATAGGTCAAATGGTGCCGATGGTATGGTGGTAAAGGATAATATTAAAACCATAGCCGATTTAAAGGGCAAAAATGTGGCGGCTTCGGCCCCGGGCACTGCCCCGTATTTTACACTTGCGTGGTTTTTGAAAAAAAATGGCCTGTCGGTTAAGGATGTAACCATTACCAATTTGGAACCACAGGCCGCAGCCAACGCCATGATAGCCGGCACCGCCGGGTTGGATGCCGCAATGACTTACGAACCATATTTATCGGCCGTGCGCAATAACCCACAGGCCGGCAAAATTATTGCCACCACGTTGGATTACCCAATGGTAATGGATAGTTTTGGTTGCACCAGCAAATTTATTGCCGACAAACCCCAAATTGCCCAGGCATTGGCCAATAGTTATTTTCAGGCATTGGAAATGATTCAAAAGGATGCCAAAAAGTCGTTTGAAATTATGGGTGCCGATGTCAAACAAACCGGTGAACAATTTGAAGGGTCGCAAAAGTTTTTGAAATGGCAGGATAAAGCCGCCAACCAAAAATTCTTTGCCGGTGAATTTGATTCGTTTAACAAGGAAGCGGCCGGTTTATTGTTAGAGGCCGGCATAATAAAGGCCATACCCGATTTAACCAAATTGGTTAACACCCAATTTATTAAATAATGAAACCCCTGCAACCCATAAAAAACAGCACCAGAATTTTTTTGGGGTTATTGTTTTTTATATTATTTTTTACCCTGTGGGGGGTGGTTACCTTTGGTGGGTTGGTAAACCCAACATTTTTGGCCAACCCCCTGCAAATGGTGCAATCGGGTTATCGGCTGTTGGTGGAATTTAACTTTCTGCACGATATTGGTATTACCATTTGGCGCGTGGTGGGTGGTTTTATTTTGGCCAGCATATTGGCCATTCCATTGGGGGTGTATATGGGCGCATATAAACCGGTGGAGGCATTTTTTGAACCATTTATTTCCTTTGCCCGTTATTTGCCGGCTTCGGCATTTATACCATTATTAATTTTGTGGGTGGGTATTGGCGAATCGCAAAAATTGGCGGTCATTTTTATTGGCAGTTTTTTTCAATTGGTTATAATGGTGGCGGTAATTATTGGCAATTCGCGCCGTGACTTGGTGGAGGCGGCCTACACATTGGGGGTAAAACCCAACCATTTAATGAAGGCTGTTTTAATACCGGCATCAATGCCCAATATTTTTGAATCACTGCGTTTGGTATTGGGGTGGGCATGGACGTACGTTATAGTTGCCGAATTAATTGGGGCCAGTGCCGGTATTGGCCATATGATAACCGATTCACAAAGCCTACTCGCCACCGACCAAATTATTTTTGGCATTATAATTATTGGTTTTATTGGCTTATTGTCTGATTTTTTATTCAAAAAATGCAACCGCATTTTGTTCCGGTGGGCGGTAATATGAGTGCGTTTTTGACCATAACCAACCTGCATAAAATTTTTGAACCCCAACAAAGCGGGGGCAATGCGGTGGTGGCATTACAGAATATAAACCATACAATTAATCAGGGCGAATTTGTTACCATTTTGGGGCCATCGGGCTGTGGTAAGTCCACCCTGTTGCGTATTATAGCCGGTTTGGAGAATATTACCAGTGGCGAGGTGCGCCTGAACGGGGAATTATTGGGCGAACCATCGGCCGAACGGGGAATGGTTTTTCAATCCTATACTTTATTTCCATGGTTGAATGTGCGCCAAAATATTGAATTTGGCCTGAAACAAAAACGGCTAAACCCCAAGCAATGCAACGATATTTCGGGGTATTTTTTGGGGCGGGTGGGGTTAACAAAATTTGCCGAATATTACCCCAAGCAATTATCGGGCGGTATGCAACAACGGGTGGCATTGGCCCGCGCCATTGCCAATGACCCCAAAATTTTGTTAATGGACGAACCATTTGGTGCGCTTGACCACCATACACGCGGTTTAATGCAGGAATTATTAAGTGAAATATGGCAGGATAACCAAAAAACTATTTTATTTGTAACCCACGATATTGAGGAAGCCCTGTATTTGGCCACCCAAAGCGTTGTTATGGCCCCGCACCCCGGCACAATACATAAAATACGCAACCTGCCGTTTGATGTTAAACGCGATTACCATTTGAAAACCACCGCGGATTTTATAAATTACAAGGCCGAAATAACCGAGGAAATGCGCAATTTTCATTAATAAAGTATGGTTTATTTATTATTTATTTCAGAACCCGTGCACCATAACGGCATAACAATAAAGTGTAATTTGCTTTATATTTTTTTCTTGGACTTGCGTTTTAATTTTATATTTTCATCGTTCATATTATTGGCCAATGGGGCAAATTCGGCAAATAAAAAATTGAAACATTCCTCAAAACCTGCCGGTAATTTGTTTAATAATTTAATTAATTCCTGATAATCATCATATATTTTGTAATTAATTGGCCCACCCCAATTGGGTAAAATATCACATATCGGCACGCGATATATATTGCACAGGGTAATAATAGTATCCATACCCAGTGCCTTGCCCTTTTCAATATTAGAAATTTGTTGCTGGGAAACACCCAACAGGTCAGCCACATATTCTGCATTCATGCCCATGCCCTTGCGGGCCTGTTTTAACTTGAAACCCACAGCAATTGTGTCTAATGTGCTATTATCTGGCTTATTCTTTTTCATACTATTCCCCAATAATAAAGTCAATTATACCCATTATACATATAAAAAAATAACATTAAACTAATCGCAGGTTGTATTTTGCATTTTTGCAAGAAAAATTTACAAAACATGTATTGGTGATTGTATTTTGAGTATATATGATGAGGTAGACCGATTAGCATCAAGAAAATCACAACCCATGATTTTTTTCAATCAATAGATGGTGACCATGGCAGAATTGAAACCCGCAAAGTAAAGCTATTTACCGATTGCGAATATCTGAACAGAATGTATAATTGGCCCGGGCTAAAAGCATTTGCGCAGGTTGAAACACAGGTTGAACGAGAAGGCAAAATGGAACATTCTATACGATATTATTTATTGTCAAAGGCCTGCACCGCCAAAGAGACAGCCAAGTTGATTTGCGGGCATTGGGGCATTGAAAATTCTTTACATTGGATGCTGGATGTGGTGATGAATGAATACCAAGCCTGTGCTAGAAAAGATAATGCCCCGGCTAATTTTTCTATATTGCGTAGAATTGCATTGAATAAAATCAAAGCAGATGAAACCTCCGGCTCTAACCGTGGTAAATTTAAAAAAGCAGGCTGGGATGATAATTTCTTATTTAAACTCATTACACAAAATTAATCCCAAGTGCGATTGCCATGGGGGTATACCAAAAGTTATAACACCAAGGATATAGCAAATTAATATCAAGCATTTTTGAAAAACTTAGAGGACATTCCCCATTTTTTTGATTCATTTTGAATGGTAATATTTCAGGCTATTTCTAACTTAACAATTTAAATATTTTTTGGGGTATAATAATTTTATATCAGACCAGTGGTAAACCACCCCGTTTTTTGAATTCTGGCGAATTCAAAATCCACCCCTCGCAGAGGGGAAAGCCCAGCACAAAGCAACGCACCCTTGCGGTCAGCAAGTGGGAAATAATGGCTTAATACGCACAATGCAACCTGCCCTTTGCGGGGGAATTATCCGGTTGCAAACCCCAAGCTTACCTGCCCTTTGCGGGGGAATTATCCGGTTGCAAACCCCAAGCTTACCTGCCTTTTGCGGGGGAATTATCCGGTTGCAAACCCCAAGCTTACCTGCCCTTTGCGGGGGTCTTTCCCCTCTACGAGGGGTGGATTTTTGCAAAGCCGTTAGGCGAAGCAAAAAGACGGGGTGGTTCACCCAAACCGCTTGTAAGCACAAAATACCGTTTTAAAAATGGGGAATGTCCACAAAACTTATTCTTGACAAGCAACCATGTTTTGGTTTAAGAGCGTTGCAACATAGCCGAATTAGCTCAGCGGTAGAGCAGTGGTTTTGTAAACCATTGGTCGGGGGTTCGATTCCCTCATTCGGCACCATCTACTGGTAATACCAAAAATTTGTCAAATAAAATTAATATTTCCTAAAAAAATATATCAAACTAGTATTCATACCTTTGGGTCGGGGTTTTCGGTATGGCCGTCTACCGGTATTATTTGGCCACTAATATATCGGGCCTCCTCGCTGGCCAAAAAATGGGCGCAATTGGCTATGTCGTTGGCCTCCACAAATAACCGCATAGATGTTCCGGCCGTATAACCATTATAAATGGCATCGCGGGTGGTGTTTTTAATTTGGGCTTCCTTGACCATTACCCTTTCCATGCGTTCGCCCATTACCCCGCCCGGGCAAATGGCATTGGCGCGAATATTATAGGGCCCGGCCTCCATGGCTATGGTTTTCATTAGGCCAATTACCGCCCATTTGGCGGCACAATATGGCGACCGGTTGGGGAAACCATAAATACCGGCCGTTGATGATGTAAAAATAATTGCCCCGTTGCCTTGGGGTTTCATTAATTTCAGGGCATATTTGGCGGTTAAAAATGCACCGGTTAAGGTGGTATCAAGGCATGATTGCCATTCGTTTAATGCCACATCCTCCACCCGTGCGGTCGGGCCGGCCACACCGGCATTGGCCATAACGGCAGATATATTACCCCATTTTTGCGCAATTTGGCTAAAAACCGCCTGCATGGCCGATTCATCAGCCACATTAACCATTGATTTTTCGCATTCAGCGGGGGCGTTTTCAAGGGCCTGTGCGTCTATATCGGCAATCCATACCCGCCAATTGGCCTGCAAAAACCGCTTGGCCATGGCCAAACCAATACCATTTGCCCCGGCGGTTATGAATACCCCGCGCATTATTTAATCCAAAACTATAACCGATAATGGGTGAAACCCATTAAACCCGCAACTGGAAACATTGCGTGAATAAGCCCCGGCATTATGAAATACAAATTTATCGCCAATTTGCAATTCATTGGGCAATGAATAGGGGTTTTTTTCGTATAAAATATCAACCGAATCACAGGTTGGGCCAGCAATAACCGCCAAGTCGGAGTTTTTTTGGTTATGAATTTGGTTTGTGGTATGGTTTATGGTGGAAATTTCGTATTTTATTCCCTCGCCCAATGCATCAAACAGGCCATTATAAATGCCGGCATCAATATAAACCCAACGCATGGAATCTGATTTATATTTTTTGGAAATTAATACCACCTCGGCCACCACGGCCGCATTATTGGCGGCAATACCGCGCCCGGGTTCAATAATAATGAATAATTTTTTATTGCCAAAAAATTCGCTAATATGTTGCTTAATGCCATCGCTATATTCGGCCAAATTGGGGGTTTTGTCGCGGTATTCACCGGGGAAACCGCCACCGCAATTTAACAAATCCATTTCTATGCCCATTTTGGCGCATTCGGTGAATATTTTATGGGCCACCGAAATGGGGTGGTGCCAGGCCTGATGGGTGTGCATTTGCGAACCAACATGAAACGATATACCGCGTGGGTTCAAACCCAAATCCTTGGCCATTTTTACCAAATCTATCGCCATATTCATGGAACAACCAAATTTGCGCGACAGGGGCCAAGCCGATTTTAAACCTTCGTAAATTATGCGCACAAATACATCGGCCCCCGGGGCATTGGTGGCAATTTTTTGTATTTCAAGTTCGGAATCGGCGGCAAATAATTTAACCCCCAATTGGTGGGCGGCCCGTATATTGGCGGCCTTTTTCACCGTATTACCAAACGATATATTTTCGGGTTTGGCCCCGCATTTTATAACCAATTCAATTTCCTCAATTGATGCGCAATCAAATGACGAGCCGGCCCTGACCAATTGTTCCAATAATTTGGTTTCGCTGTTGCATTTTACCGCATAAAAAATGTTGAAATCCTTCATATTTTTTTTGAATTCGTGGTATGTTTGCATGGCCCCGCCAATATCCAAAATATTATATGGGGTTGGTAATTGCGGGTTTTTTAAAATAAAATCGGTAATTTTTTGGTGCATTTTGGGCCTTCTTTCTTTAAAAAAATAACGGGGGTGGGGGGGTTATTTGGGTTGGGATTGTTGGTTAAATTTGCCAATATTACCCAATAATTGTTTTAACACACTGGGGTCGGTGCCCTCGGTTGGGGTAATTTTATTATTAAATTCAACCTCACTCAGGGCCGATTTATCGTCCCGCTTTATCATTTCAACAAGGTTATTTTTGGCAAATTTTATGGTTACCAACGAAAAATCCTCTACGTCCGAATCAAAAAAAGCCCAACGTGTGCGGTATTGGCCAATATAATACCATTGGTCTTGGTTAAAACTGGCCACGGCCGTGGGCGTGCCAATCAATTTTATAACCTCCTGACGGGTGGTTTTGCCGGGGGTTATTTGGTCTAATAAATATTGTTTGGGTGTATTACCGCGCACCTCCTGCCTTGCCGAACAGGCCGGCAAAATGGCAAAGGTGAGAATGATAAACAATGTGAATATTTTCATACCTATCTCTTTATTTTTATTTCATGGCATAATCAAGTTTTTTATGTTTCATTATTATAAATTTTTAAAAAAATCCATTCAATCATTAAAACTGCTTGACAAATCCTATCATAATCGGTAATAACCCACAAATCAATCGCTGATGCATGGTGTTCTGTTGGCAATATGGGGTGTATAAAACTGCAATTTTAAGGACTTGCCCCAAACCTAACCGTCGCGAATTACATAAAGGATAAAACAATGTATGCAGTCATAAAAACTGGTGGCAAACAATATCGCGTTGCGGTGGGTGATGTCATTCGTATTGAAAAATTAAATGCCGAGGCAGGCAGTGATGTCAGCTTTGAAGAAGTATTATTAACCGAAAAGGACGGCACATTAAATGTTGGCACCCCATTGGTTAATGGTGCCGTGGTCAAGGGCAATTTGGTGGAACAAGACAAAAACCGCACCATCATAGTGTTCAAGAAAAATCGCCGTCATAATTACCGCCGCCGCAATGGTCACCGCCAACGGATAAGCGTGGTAAAAATTACCGAAATAATTGGCGCATAAATAACAAAATTCAATATCTTAAACAAAGGAGATAAAAATGGCACATAAAAAAGCAGGTGGTAGTTCAAGAAACGGGCGCGATAGTGCCGGTAAACGCCTTGGGGTTAAAGTATTCGGTGGGCAAAAGGTTGTGGCGGGCAATATTATTGTGCGCCAACGTGGCACCAAATATCACCCCGGCACCAATGTTGGTATTGGGCGCGACCATACTTTATTTTCATTAACTGATGGGGTGGTGAAATTTCGCCAAACCCGTGAACGTCAATTTGTGGAAGTGGTAAGCGCATAATTTTATTAAAAATGAACAGCAAAATGGCCACTGGTATATATCTGGTGGCCATTTTTGTTAAGGAAAAACCATGAAGCCAAATAAATCAAACAAAAAATTATGGTTGCGGTTAATATTATTAACCCCCATTTTGCCCATTTTGTTATTGTCATTATGGTTGAACGATTATTTAAAACCCACCCCGCCCAACCAATTGCAAACATTGCTGGCCGAATTGTATGATTTAAACCAACAACCCATAAACACCCAAAAACAATTGGTATTTTTTGTGGGTTTCACCAATTGCACCGATGAATGCCCGACCGCCCTGAACGATTTGGGCCAATTAATTAATAACAACCCCCAATATGCCCAAAATTTTGAATTTTATTTTATGACCAATGATTTAAAGGCCGATACAGCCCAAAAAATGCAGGAATATTTGGCCCATTTTAACCCGGCCATACATGGAATAATACCCACACAGGAAAAAATAAACCAATTTGCCCAATTTTTTCAAATGCCCATAGAACCCAAAAAACACCAATTGGTATTTATATATATGGACACCAAGGCCGATAAATGGCAAAAAACCCCATCAAACAGCCATAGTTTGGAATTTATTCAAACCCCTTTTGATAAATGGGGTAAAAATTAGTAATAATTTATTATATACTGGAAACACTAAATAAGTTTAAAATGAATACCATTAATTTTAAATATATTGGGTATTTTTACTATATTTACCGCCATGCCTCAGCGTTAATGCCAACCAATTTGGAAATATGGTCCAAATTGCGGGCCTGTAATTCGTCATTTATGCGTTGGTTGATGTCGGCCAATAATTGGGTGCCGTAATATATTAGCCCGCTGTAAATTTGAATTAATGAGGCACCGGCACAAATTTTTTGCACCGCGGTTTCGGGGTCCATAATACCGCCCACGCCAATAATGGGTATTTTGCCCTGTGAACTGGCATACATAATACCCACCACCCGGGTTGATTTTTCAAATAATGGCCGGCCTGATAACCCACCCGATTCATTTGCGCGCGGGTGGTCAACATCGTGGCGGGTGATGGTGGTGTTGGTTAAAATTAGCCCGCGGGCGTTATTTTTTAATGCGGCCTCGGTGGTTTCGGCCGTTTGCATAAATGCCATATCGGGCGATAATTTGACCAAAATGGTTTTATTGGTAATGGCGTTAATTTTTTGCAAAATGGCCCCCAAATATTCAGGTTTTTGCTTGTCGCGCAGGCCGGGGGTATTGGGCGATGAAACATTAACCACCAAAATATCAGCATATTTGTGCAATTTTTCGGCACAACGGGCGTAATCGTCAATTTGGTCATCGGAATCTTTGTTGCACCCAATATTGACAAACAGGGGGGTTTTGGCATGGTGGGCATATTGGGCAATATTTTGTTCCAAAATATCCATACCCAAATTGGGGAAACCCATGCGGTTAATTATTGCCTGATATTCGGGAATACGAAATATACGCGGTTTGTGGTTGCCCATTTGTGGTTTGGGGGTTATGGTTCCGGCCTCAATAAACGAAAAGCCCATTTTTACCAAGCCATTCAGGGCAAAACCATTTTTGTCAAACCCACCGGCCAAACCCACCGGGTGGCGAAAATGCACCCCCCATATATTTTGGTTTAATGCCGGGTTTTCAATGTTATATTTGCCCACCAAACCCAATTTTATTGCCCATAAAGCTGTATTATGCGCCTTTTCCTCGTCAATATTTTGCAATAATTGATGAATTTTCATAATAATTCTTTGGGCAATTTTATCGGGTATTTGGCCCGTAATTTGTCGTCCAATTCGCTTGATATAAATTCGTGCGGGGGTTGGGCCAATATCCGTTCCTTTATCGCGCGGGCGCGTTCCACCAAATCGGGCTTGCCATTGGCGGCCCATTCCTTGGGCGATGTGCGGTCAAATGCCTGTGGGTAAAAATAATCGCGTTGCATTAAGCGCATGGTTTGGTCAGACCCCAAGAAATGGCCCACCGGTGGTTTGCCATCAACACCCAAACAGGTTTGGCGAATCACCTCCACGCTTAATGTATCGTCATTGACCTCTATACCGCGAATAACCCGCATAACCGAACCCAATAAATCGTTATCCAACACCAAAGATTCCAAACAAAAACCCAATAATGATGCATGCATACCGGCTGATTCATATATAATATTCGCCCCCGATTGGGCATCAATTGTGTGTGTATAGGCCTTTTCAACCCCGGCTTGGTAATCGGGCAGTTTGCTGTCGGCCATGCCGGCGGCAACACCAGTGGTTAAATTGTAAAATTTGCCCATTTGTGCCACGCCCGACATTAACAAGGCCTGTTCGGCACTGCCCCCGCTCATCGCACCGGTGCGTAAATCAGAAACAAATGGCCATGTGCCAAATATACAGGTTGCCCCCGGGCTAACCGCATTGGCATAAACCAAAGCCGCCAATACCTCGGATACCGATTGCACCAACGAACCGGCAATGGCCGCCGGCGAAGTTGCCCCGGCCTGACCGGCCGATAATAATAATATGGGCATACCGGCCAGTGCCGCCGCCTCTAAACAACGGCAGGCATCCTGTGCAAATTTTAATGGTGGCACCACAAAACAACAAGACATAGAAACAAATGGGCGTTCGCGCCATTTGGCCTCGCCACCGGCAATGTCGTGTAACATGGACAGGCTGGCGTAAAATTGTTTGGGGTCAACCCAAGATGTGCCAACATGCTTGCGTGTGCCACGCACCGAAGCATAGCATGTATTGAAATCCATATCAAATGGGTCAGGCAAATCACGGCACACCATACTGCGTTGAAACATATGGATATTGTCCAAATTATCGACCAATTTGGCGGCATGGTATAAATCAACGGTTTTTGATTCGTGATATTCCTTGGTAAATGGGTCAACCAGATGCACCGCCGCCCCGGCCGTGGAAAAATACACGCGGTCATTATATGGGTGCATATCCAAATTGGGGTCCTGGGCGCACAGGGTAAATTGCCGTCTGGCCTTGGCCACGGTGTCCTCCACCAGTGCGCGGGGGAAACATAAACGGCCACGTTCATTAACAACTGCCCCAACTTTGGTGCAATATTCAATGGTGCTGGGCAGGGCATCGGCAAAACCGATTTGCTCCAAAATATCCAATGCCGAATGGTGGATTTTTAATTCGTCCTCTTTGCTTAAAACCTTGTAACGGCCACCAACCATGCCCGGCCGAATCGGACGAACATCTTCAGTTAATGGAGCCTGACGCATAGCGACACGGGCTGAACGACCACCGGAATTTCTTAAACTCATTTTTACCTGCCTTTGCAACCCTTTTATCAAATTTCAAGTAAATTGCAAGGGGGGTTTATAACTTTATTTTTCAAATTAACAATTGAAGAAAATATAATACGATGGATAACGTCAATATCGCCAATAACACCCCCACAAACATCACGGTGCTTACCATATTAACCCCGGTTTTATATTGGTTGGCAAAAATATAATTATTAATACCCGGGGGCATGGCCGAAATAAGTATGGTTGAGGCCCATAATTGGGCCGGCAAGCCAATAAACCACCCCACCACCAATGTAATAAGCGGAAATACCAGCAATTTGGCCGATAAAATGGAAAGCGATTGCCATAAATAATCCTTTATTTCAAAATAAAATAACGACATGCCAATGGTAAACAGGGCCAAGGGTATACAGCTGTAACCAATGGGTTTAATGGTTACATTAAAAATATCGTAATATGGCAATTCCAAAAAACGCCAGGCCCCACCGGCCAAAATACCTATCAATATTGCATTTTTTAATAAAGACGTGCCAGCCGTTTTAACCATAACCAATGGGTTTTTTGAAATATTGCCCAAACCCCAAAATTCCATGGTGAATATAAATGCCTGAAATAACACCACCCCGTGAATCGCCATTAAAGACAAATAGGCGTAGGCGTGCCCCTCGCCAAAGAAAGCAATGGCAATGGGTATACCAATTTGCACCGTATTGCCAAAGGTGCACGAAAGCCCATATATGCACGAAAGCGGTTTGGCCATTTTTAAAAATTTATGGGCAATAAAAACATTAACCAATAAAAATAAAACTGCGGTAATATAATATGACAGCATAAATACCGGGGTGAAATCATCGCTTAATTTCAAATTGGCCACCAAATGAAACATTAAAAATGGGTTGGCAATTTTATGCACAAATTCGTTTATACCATCGCGCCCATTTTGGCTTATCGATTTACCGCGGGCTGACGCATAACCCAGTGCAATAATAACCACCAATGGCAGAATAATGGTAATTACCCGTTCCATCTTAATTATGTTCCAAACCAATATATTTATTGTATTTTTGGCTGGTTAAATATTCCCATATTGGTTCATAATCCACGTCGCCATGGTCGGGGGCGAACCTGTCCGGCACACTGCCCACCTGTATATGGCCAATAAATGGGTAATATTTCTGCAATAATGGCAAAACATTATGCCCCATCATGCCGGCATGGTAACAATCAAATAATAATTTTAACCGCGGGTGGTTCAATTTTTCTATTATATTTATCGCCATGTCAAAATTATGCAACATATATCCGGGCATGGTTTTGTTATTAATGGGTTCAATTAATATGGTAAAATTATCATGTTCGGTTTGTTGCAATATATATTGCAAATTGCCAATAAAACATTCCATACCCAGTTCGGGGCTTATTAAACCGGCCATAAAATGCAGGTTGGGGCAGGCCAATTCGCGCGCATAAACCAATTCGCGCAACACATTGGCGCGCACCCGTTCGCACTGGTTGGGCAATGCCCCCAAACCCTTTTCATCAACCCAATTGCCCACCGCCAAATTAAATAATGCCTGTTGCAAATTAAGCCGTTTTAAGGTGCGTTGCAGGGTGGTCAAGTCGTAATCAAGCGGGCTTAAATATTCCACGGCATTATAGCCATCACCCCCCGCGCGTTGCAATTTGTGCAATAAATTGGGTGTATCCTTATACCAAAAGCTAAGGTTTGGTATGAATTTAAGGGGGTGGGTGTTATTTTTTATCATTATTTTTAAACATATTCAGTAATTTATCGGTAATACCATTAGTTAAGTTGCCTAAAATTTGCAATTCAAATATAAAACATAACTCACGTATTATACCCAAAAACCCAAGTATGTAAAAAAGTAGATTTAAATGACTAAAAGTAAAATTTAAAAAAACCGCTTGATGTAATTCAATACCGGAATAATGAAATATTGCATAAAAGCCAACAAACCAAATTAAACCTATTAATGATAAAATACATATTTTTTTAAATATATTTATCTTGTGTTCCAATTTTAAGATATTAGATTTCAAATTAGAAATTTCTTCATTTAAAAATTCGTTAAGCAATGATAACTTTAATAGCTGGCTGTCTTCTTCAATACCAACTTTACTTAAAATTCTTGTTACCTTTTCTTCATTTGATTCTGGCACGATATTCGTCCATCAAATAATCATTATTTATAGGTATATTATATTGACCATTTATAAATAATTTCAAAAAAGCACTCTTTTCAGAATAAATAAACGCTGTTAATTCTTCTGCTTTATAATGCTTTAAATGCTGATACACCATTTTAATAATATCTAATTTTTCTTCATCATTCAAATCTGGAATACCCTCAAATGCCTTTACCGGAATAATACCCGCCCCATATATTTTTAAATGATTATATAGGTTGGGCACGGTTGGTCCATAAACTAAAGCCTGAATTTCATTATTGAATAATTTTTTGCCATTGGTTAATCCCATGTAAATCATATAAGCGACATAAACAATTTTTTGTAATTTCAAATTTGTAATTCTATAATCTGATAATTGACTAATTTTCTTGGCCACCTGAAGCACATCATCGTGGGTGTCAATATATGTTGGGTATTCTTTACCAAAAGCAGTAATTACTAAACTATTATCATGTTTGCCCATGTTTAACTCCTTAATATATTATAATTTTGTAATACATAATTGTCAAGCCAAAACATGCAATATTTGTGCTATTTTCACAATTGATTCTCGTTGGCCTCTATCATTCGTTTTTCGCGGGCCGATAAATTCTGTGAAGCCGATTTTAATTGGCCACAGGCGGCCATAATATCGGCCCCGCGGGGCCGGCGCACCGGGCTGGGGTAACCGGCATTGCGGATAATTTGGGCAAATTCCTCGATTCGTTCGGGGGTTGATGGTTCATAGCCACTGCCATGCCACGGGTTAAATGGAATAAGGTTTATTTTAGATGGAATGCCCTTGATTAAATGCACCAATTCGTGTGCATCATCGGGGAAGTCGTTAATTTCGTTTAACATAACATATTCCCACGTTACGCGCCGGCCCTTGTAATCGTCATTTTGATTGGTTAAATACAGGCCGGGGTAGTTTTTAACAGCGTGTATCAATTCCCTTAACGGGTATTTTTTGTTTATTGGCACCAATATATCGCGCAATTCATCGCGCACCGCATGGAGCGATATGGCCAAATTGCACCCAATTTCATCGCCAATCCGCCTAATTTCGGGCACCACGCCCGATGTTGACAGGGTTACCTTGCGTTTGGAAAAGGCCAAACCATCGCCATCGCATACTATTTTCAGGGCATGTATCACTTCCTCGGTGTTCATCAGCGGTTCGCCCATGCCCATAAACACAATATTTGAAAAAAACCTATCCATCTTAGACGAAGGCCATTCGCCCAATTCATCGCGCGCCAATAATATTTGCCCAACAATTTCGTTGGCGGTTAGGTTGCGCACCAGCCGTTGTGTGCCGGTATGGCAAAATGTGCAGGTAAGCGAACAACCCACCTGTGAAGAAATGCACAATGTCCCTCGGTCCTTTTCGGGTATAAATACCATTTCAACCTCGTTGCCGTCATGCATGGCCACCAACCATTTTATAGTTCCATCAGCCGATGGTTGTTTTTGGGTAATTTTTAAACGGCCAAGGGTGAATTTTTGCGCCAATTTTTGGCGAAATTCCTTGTTAATATTGCTCATTTTATCAATAGTATCAACCCCATAAATATAAACCCATTGGTAAATTTGTTGGGCGCGGTATGGTTTTTCCCCCATTTGCGCCATATATTCCTTTATTTGTTGCAAATTCAGGCCAATCAAAGATATTTTTTCGTTCATAATTTTTGCACCCGCCTGTAATGCCTGTCGGTGTCGGTGAACGGGGTTTGCATAAAAATATCTATCATTTTTTTTGCGGTTTCATTATCAATAAAGCGCGCCCCCAAACATATAACATTGGCATTATTATGTTCGCGCGCCAATTGGGCCATTTGTTCATTAAAACATAATGCGGCGCGCACCCACGCATAACGGTTGGCCTTGATGGATATGCCAACCCCCGAACCACAAATTAATATGCCCATATCGTTACTGCGGTGCAAAGATTCGGCCATTTTTTGGGCGTAATCAGGGTAATCAACGGATGATTCATTATGGGTGCCCAAATCAATATAATCTGGTTTCAGCTGGGCAATATATTGCTTTAATGCAAAGCCTGCATGGTCGCTGGCAATGTAAACCGCCATATTATGATAACCGGATTAATAATTCCATGCTTTTTACACCCTTGCCGGCCGGAATGGGTATATCGCTAGAAATGTGAATATTTTGGGGGTCAATGTCAATTAAGGTGGCATTTTCCTCGTCCCAAAAATGGTGATGGTGCGTGGCATTGGTGTCATACAGGCAATAACCGGTAAATGGTATGGCCCGCAACAAGCCGGCCCGCACAAAAATGTCCAAGGTATTATACACCGTGGCCAACGATAAATCGTGCTTTTGGGTTATATTGTAAAAAATTTCATCGGCCCGGAAATGAAAATGTGGCCGTTCAAATAATTCACGGGCCAATAACATGCGCGGGCGGGTGGGTTTTACCCCCGCATTGGTTAAAAATTCGCGCCAATCTGTTTCTTTTTCAATCATATACATATATTAAACCCAATTTGCAAAAAAATCAAGCCTTTTTTAGAATAATTCTAACTTTCAAATTTTGATTGAAATACCCAGTCTGAAATATAATTTGTTCTTATAGTAAAAATACCAAATAGGTTTAAAATTAGTACCATTAATTTTAAACCTATTTGCTGGATTTTTACTATCCCGGGGGGTTGACAAGGGGGGTGAAAATGGCGGTTGCGTTAGCAGAGCAGATTTTCACCCCCCTTTTAACCAAATAGGTTTGTAATGGTATTATTTTTAAACGTATTTAGTGATACCAGTATATTAACTTTATTTTACAAAATTTTTACCATTATTATGGTCTTTAAAAATGGTGGGTGCGACAGGGATTGAACCTGTGACCCCTGCCGTGTGAAGGCAGTGCTCTCCCGCTGAGCTACGCACCCTATTATTTACAAAATGCACCAATTTTTGCGCATGTTCATAATATGCGGGGCAAATACCATATCAAAAATCTATTGTCAATATATTGTTTAAGATTGTGCGGTGGAATTTGCTTGTTTGTGATTGATTTTTCCCAAAATAAATATGTTTTTGGTTGGGGGCTTGCAAATGGGCAAGAATCTTGCAATCAATAGGGTTATGCAGGATTATAACCCCGACCTTTTTTACGAAAATTTTCAATATTTGCGGCAATATTTCCCGCATATAGCCGAAAAATTAACCAATTTAACCACCAATAACGCCCAATTGGTGGTGGAGGGGGACGAATTAAGCAATATTATTGTCGGTGGGCGGGCCATTTATGAGGAATCTTACCAACAGGCGTTAACCATTCAAATGACCCCCGAACGCAACCAACGGGTTAATTTTGATATTTGCGATTTTTTGCGTCAGGACACACCCGCTTACAACAGCCTTACCCTGCTGACGCACCAAATTTATGAAAATTTTATTGCCCCGGCTAAGGTAAAACCCATTTATGATAATAATGATGGTGGGGTTTTGGTGGTGTTGGGTCTGGGCTTGGGCGGGCATATTGACCAAATTTTAAACCAATATAACCATTTTTATTGCGCGATAATCGAGGAATCGGTGGAGGTTTTATACCATGCATTGCACCTTCATTCCATCAGCGCGTGGCAAAATGCCCTGCGCGAACGCGGGGGTGATTTATTTATATGGATGGATAGCAACAGCGAACATGTTGCATACCGCATTTACAATAATATAGCGGTTAATGCCCATGGTTACCCAGATGGATCGCGCATTTTTGTGCATTATGATGCGGTATATTATACGCAAATACACCAAAAATTATTAACCATTTTGCCCAATGCCTTTGCCAATAATGGGTTTATAGATGATGAAATTTTGATGTTGCAAAATTATTATGGTAATTTGAAAAACCAATATGCCATTATACCCCCCAAAACCAATAATGCCATAGATGTGCCGGTGGTGGTGGTGGCCAATGGCCCATCGTTGGATAAATTACGGCCATTTTTGTTACAAATGGCCGAACGGGCAATTGTAATTTCGTGTGGCACGGCATTGGAATCGGTTTTGAAATTGGGTATAATACCTGACTTTCATGCCGAATTGGAAAATAACCAAGAAATTAAAACTATCCATGAACGCCCCATCGTTGCCGAAAATATTCACAAAATAACCCTGTTATCGCCATTCAGCGTCAACCCGGCCGTACCCCGGCAATTTCAACGGGCCCTGATGTATTTTCGTGATTCTCTAACCCCCAGCATATTGTTAAATGAACAATTTATTATTGACATGACCGCCCCCAATTGTGCGAATATGGCCTGCCGGCTGGCGGTGGCATTGGGGGCACGTCAAGTTTATTTATTTGGGGTCGATTTTGGTAAACGCGAAAATGCCCCAGACCATTCCACCCTGTCTATATACGAGGATTTTACCAATGCGGTGGCCCAAAATTACAAAAATTTGAACCGCTTTGCCGATTCGGTGGTTATGCCGGCCAATTTTGGCGGTTCGGTATTGGTGCACAGCCTGTTTTACCAGGCCCAATTTTATTTATCGGTTTTAATGCAAAATGCCTTGGGCGAATGCCAATTTATCAATTGTTCAGATGGGGTGGCCTTTGCCAATGCCCGCCCATTAATACCCGAACAATTGCCCGAATTGCCGGTTATTGACAAAAATAATATTCGCGCACAAATTTTTTCAACCGCTAACGACAGCGCAATTTATAACCAAAATGCCCAACAAATATACCCGCAATTGGCCCGGGCATTCAAAATATGTGCCGGCCAATTGGGCCAATTAATGGAATGGTTAAACCCCGCCATAACCCCGCGTGCCCTATATTTGCAATGCCGGGCGGTGTTACATAATGCCGAATATGGCCCATTGCAAAAACCATTGCACCATGCGGTGGGTGGTTCGGTTTATTTTGCATCGTTTCAATATGCCGCCCTGTATTACCGCATATCAGATGACGAACGCCCATTATTAATTCAAACCATAAAAAATTATTTGGCCGACATACAACACAGATTGGAGAATTTTCAATATGAATGAGGAAACATATATGAAACCATTTACCGACGAACCATTGGACACCAATTTGGTGGCGGTGCAATGCCTGCGTGGCGAATTTATTATCAACCGGCACGGCAGGTATTTAGAGGAGGGGCTGATAAAATTTGGCGAATTTATGGAAGAAGAACGCCGTGTTTTTGAAATGATTTGCCGGCCCGGCAGTTTTGCATTGGATATAGGGGCGAATATTGGCCTGCATACACGCAATTTAAGCCAAATAGTGGGCGAAAATGGTTTGGTGTGGGCCATTGAACCGCAACCTTATTTGGTGCGTATTTTGGACGAAAATATCAAACGCAACCCGTTCCCCAACACCACATTATATAATATTGGGCTGGGCGAGGCACCGGGGGAATTTATCGCCCCCTATTATAATATTGGCCAAACAATGAATTTTGGTGGGGTGGCATTAATGGAAAATAACCCCGAAAACCAACAATATGGGATAAAGGTAAACGTGCAACCGCTGGACCGCATAAAATACCCGCGTCCGGTTGATTTTATTAAAATAGATGTGGAGGGCATGGAAGAGCAAATATTAAAGGGCGGGGCCCAATTATTCACCAAACACCGCCCGGCCGTATATTGCGAGAACGACCGCGCCCTGAAATATATGGGGGTATTGCAAAAATTTTGGGAATATAATTACCAAGTATATTGGCATTTGTCACCATATGTAACACGTTTTCGTGAAAATTTCCGTAATCAGGATTTGGTATATAATGATAATAATGTTGGGTTAAAGGCGATTAATATTATATGCTTGCCGGCCGAACATACTATTAATTGCGATTTGCACCGCGCCACCCCCGAAAACCCCACCCCGCCCGAGGTTCAATCTATTTTTGATTCAATGATAGCCAATGGCCGGCATTTAACATGAAACAGGTAACATAATAAAGGGCAGGGCCATGCAAAATAACCACCAAATTTACCAATATTTTACCGAATTTAATTTGGCCTTACAGGGCGATGATTTTGCATTGGCCGAACAAATTTTAATGCTAATGGATAACCACAGCCCGAATCACTTGTTAGTGTTGGATTGTTTGGTGCGCCTGCAAATGCAAACTTTTCACCATGACAAGGCAATAGAAAATGTGGAACGCGCGATGGAATATTACCCGCAATACCCATATTTTTATTATTATGCCGCACTAATTTACGGGCAGATGGAAAAATGGCAACGGGCCTGCGATTATATTGTGCGCGCCATGGAAATGGACGACCAAAATATTAATTTTATGACCGCCGGTGCCGATATTTTAACCCAATTGGGCCGTTATGCCACGGCAGTTGATATTTACCGCAATATAATTATGGTTGGGCATAACCAATATCAGGCCGTATTAAAATTATGCCGTTGTTATTATATGTTGGGCCGTGGGTATGAAGCCCGCCAAAATTTGCAACAATTATGGGATATTTTGTTGGAATTACCCCAAAAAAACCCGCAATTATTAAGTGATATTGTCTTGATGATTGATAATTTGGACCCACAAAACCCCATTGCAACATTCAATAACCAACGGGTTAATGAATTGGCCGAACAATATAATGATATTTTAAGCCAATTTAAGGTAATAACCATTCACGCCCAAAAAAATTGGGAGGAAAAAATAATAAACCACTTACCAACCGGTTATTTTGCCTTAACCAGCCAATATTATGGCGATAACCAACATTATTATTATTTGCCCGAATTGCACGAAAATATACAAAATATGATACATATTGGCCTAAATTGCCAATTATTTATTACCGATAATTTGGATTATGCGGTTTTAATGGCCTATCATCAACGGCCGGTGGTGTTTTTGGGGCAAATTACCAATGCCGAAAATATGGGCAATTTGGGGCAATTTATTACCCCATTAACCGATAAATATATAAATATGATATTTGACCATGTTGAACCATAACGAATTTATACCAATTTTTTTGGAATCATTGGCCGCTGAACGCGGTTTGGCCAAAAATTCGCTTATTTCATACAGCCGCGATTTGTTGGATTACCAACAATTTTGGTTGGGCCGGGGTTTAAAATTGCACGAATTGCAAAAAAACCATTGCGAGGATTATATGCAAAACCTGCATACACAAAAATTAAAACCCACATCGCAACGGCGCAAATTATCGGCCATTCGGCAATTTCACCAATTTTTACTGCGCGAGGGTTATGCCAATAGCGACCCCAGCACCACCGTTGATGCCCCCAAGGCCCAACGGCCACTGCCCAAGGTGCTGGAAAATGATGAAATTGAACGATTAATCGCGGCCTGTAATATATTACCCGAACGCGAACGGGCCCGTTTATTATGTATGGTGGAAATTTTATATGCATCTGGCCTGCGGGTTAGCGAGCTAATTAGCCTGCGGGTTAACCAATTGCGCACCGATTCGTTGGTGATGATTGTCAAGGGCAAGGGCGACAAGGAACGCATGGTGCCAATTAACGAACCAACCCGTCAGGCCTTGGCCAATTATAGCCCGTTTAGGTTGGAATTTGTGCCCCATAATGCCAAAGAATCGCCCTTTTTATTCCCCTCCACCGCGCGTGAGGGGCATATAACCCGCCAACGGGTGGGGCAATTGTTAAAGGAATTGGCGTTGAGTGCCAATATTAACCCCAAGAAAATCTCACCACACGTGGTGCGCCATGCCTTTGCCAGCCATTTATTACAGGGTGGGGCCGATTTGCGCGCGGTGCAGGTTATGTTGGGCCATGCCGATATTACCACCACCCAAATTTATACCCATTTAAACCAAGATAAATTAACCAAATTGGTGCATAATGCCCACCCATTAAACCAAAAAAAATGATTGAATAATTTTTATGTTTTTGATATAATGTAACTATGCAAGAAGAATTAACAATGGAAGAAGTTAACCGGTTAATGGCGGTGCAAAAAATGTGTCGCCACAAGGGAAAGTCGTATAACATTGATAAGAATAACAAATTGGAAATAGATTTCATATCTTTTGATAAAACAGATGAATTTGTATTTAATTTTCATCAAAATACATATATATTGCAACGCAGAAGTCATCAATTAAGAACCGGAACGATACCGTTATTTAGAATTGATTTGGGAAGCAGTAAAATGCACATAAACCCCGATGGTGGCAAAATTCATGGCAATCATATTCATTATTACCGCGATGGTAGCGCATTAAAATGGGCCGAACCCATACCAGATGGATATTTTAGAGACGTTAATAATATTGTTTTAACAATTCACGATTTTTTGGGCAAATGTAATGTTGCTGATGCAAATAATATTATCATTGGTTTGCAAGGGGTATCGTCAATATGAACGAAATACGCGAAATGGAAAGGCAATATTATAATTGGTTAATGGAGGAAACTATTTTTACCAATTATGGCGAATGGGTTGGCATAGCATCACCAATGTTGGATAGAAATAATGATTATATAGAATTTTTTGTTAAAAAACAGGATAATGAAATAATAATTTCTGACCATGGGGAGACCATTAGCGAATTATTAATGCTGGGAATAGATGTTAAAAATAATGAAAAATATGCTAAATTTTTGAAACTTACCCTAAATGGGTTTGGTATTGAGTTATTTAATAATATGGAGTTACGTATTATAGCCAACCCCAAAAATTACAATGAAAAAAAACATTCCATTGTTCAGGCAATTTTGGCCATTAACGATTTGTATGTTTTGGATAACCAAAAATCAAAACGTCCGAACTTTTTTATTGAAAATGTTTTAAAATGGTTTGATGATAATGATATTGGGGTGAACAGAAATATTAATATTACCGGAAAATCGGGCTTTCAATTTAAATGCGATTTGATAATACCACCTTCACGCAAGAAAAATAAGCCCGAAAAAATAATTAAAATTTTGAATCGTTTAAATAAAACCCAAGTGGTGAATTTGATATTTGGTTGGGAGGATATTAAAAAATTTAGGGAAGATAACACTGAATTATATACAATTATTGGTGCAAATGATAATGATTCCAATGCCAATGCATTTAAACAATATGGCATTTTGCCCATTGAATTTGATAATATTGAAAATAATCGCAATTTATTTATTGCATAATTTTTAATATAGATATTGCCTAATTATTTGATTGATTTTTGTATGAAATATGTTTATTGAATGATTAAGAGAGACAACATGAGCGAAGAGAAACGCGAATTATTCATAAAAATATCGGGCTTGTTGCGCCAATTGGCCGGTGAATCTGATATTACTATTTATACCCTGTATAACCCCGCCCTTGGGGTGGATGCCGAGGCGGTTGATTACCGCGTTGGCGATAAAAGTGTGGGGTTTAAGACAATTCCGTTGGATTTCTTGTTTGATGGTATTGGCGTTTGGTATATTATCAGGCGTTACAAGCGGGGAAAAGAAGATATATTTAAATCAGTCAAAATTTTGGTATATATGCAAAACGGCCAGTTTATTAAAGGGCAAGTTGGCGATTTTGAAGGATTTTGGACTGATTTTCCAATATATGTGTCCGAGGATCGTTGGGTGCAAAATATAATATTGAACCCAGCAGTCAACGATTATAATGCGACAATGCCGGAGATTTATTCGGCATAAATGAATGGTAAGGGTGAATTTTGGATAAATTTGAATTTTTGGGATTAAGCGACATTTTATTAAATAATTTGGTGAATAGTGGTTATGAAACACCAACGGCTATTCAGCAACGGGCTATCCCATACATATTACAACGCCGTGATGTGGTGGCCATTGCCCAAACCGGCACCGGTAAGACCGCCGCCTTTTGCCTGCCCATTATGGATATTATGGCCCATACCAAGGCGCGCGCCCGTTTGCCCCGTTGTTTGATATTGGAACCCACCCGCGAATTGGCGATTCAGGTGGAGGAAAATTTCAAAAAATTGGGCGTGGGTTATGATTATAAAATTTCATTATTCATTGGCGGGGTGGATATATCACCACAAAAACGCCAAATTCAAAGCGGTATAGACATTATTATTGCCACACCCGGCCGGTTGCTGGATTTGGTGGAACGCGGGGGTTTATTATTAAATGCCATAGATATTTTGGTGATAGACGAGGCCGATAGAATGATGGATATGGGTTTTATACCCGATATTGAAAAAATATTGAATTTATTACCCAAAACCCGCCAATCATTGTTATTTTCGGCCACCATGCCCCCGGTAATTAAAAAATTAACCGCCAAATTTATGAACAACCCCATGGATATAATGGTCAGCCGGCCGGCCACCACGGCCGAAACCATTGACCAATTTTTAATTTTATACCAACGCGATGACAAATTAAAAAAATTGGAACAACTTATTTTGGCCGAGGAAATAGATAAATCCAAGAACGATTCACCCAATAGTGCGATTATTTTTTGCAATAAAAAAATATCGGTTGATGATTTGTCGCGTTATTTGATGGCCAAAAAATTTGCCATTTCGCCCCTGCATGGCGATATGGAACAAAGCACCCGCATTAAAAACCTGCAACGTTTCAAGGACGGGCAAGCCAGAATTTTAATATGCTCTGATGTGGCGGCCCGCGGGTTGGATATACCATCGGTTAGCCATGTGATTAATTTTGATGTGCCATTAAATGCCGATGATTATGTGCACCGCATTGGCCGCACCGGCCGGGCCGGGCGTTCGGGGCGGGCATTTATGTTTTTTGATCAATCCAATAAAATTCAATATGACAATTTGATGGGTATAGAGGAATTGATACAAAAGGAAATTGTGGTATTTGAGGAACCCAAACGGGCCGATAATAACCGCACCAGATATGATGATTCCGATAATAGACAGGATAGGGAAGAATATCGCCCACGCCAAAGTGCAAACCGAGATTCCGATTATGAAACCCGCACAACACGTAATGCGCGCTATGATAGGCATGATGACGAACAGGGCGATAGGGGGCATAGAAGTTCACGTTCCAGCCGAGATTCCGATTATGAAACCCGCCCAACACGTAATGCGCGCTATGATAGGCATGATGACGAGCCGGGCGATAGGGGGCATAGAAGTTCGCGTTCCAACCGAGATTCCGATTATGAAGCCCGCCCAGCACGTAATACGCGCTATGATAGGCATGATGATGAACAGGGCGATAGGGGGCATAGAAGTTCCCGTTCCAACCGAGATTCTGATTATGAGGCCCGCCCAACACGTAATACGCGCTATGACCGGCATGATGATGAACAGGGCGATAGGGGGGAATATCGCCCACGCCCGCGTTCTGACCGCTATGCCAACCAAAATGGCCGTGATGACGATAATGATTCACGCGATTCTTACCAAAACCGCCCCAGATACCGCAACCCGATTCACCCACAACGTGACGATAGGGGCGGGTCAAGACGGCCATCGCGCGGTAACCCGCATAATATACAAATATTCCGTGAAAATGATGCCGAAAATGTTTTGCCAACCATGCCATCGGTTTATGGCGATAATAAACGCAACAAACCCCGCAAACCCATTGAACCAGCGGTAGACCCCGATGATTTACCCGAATTTTTATTCAAAGGGGTGCGTTGATGGATAAAAAAAAAACTTACGAAATATTAGATTCGGTTAATAACCCAGCCGATTTAAAAAAATTATCGCCCCAACAATTGCCCCAATTGGCCAGCGAACTGCGCGATTTAATGGTGAATGCCGTGGCCCAAACCGGTGGGCATTTGGGGGCGGGCTTGGGTGTGGTGGAATTAACCATTGCCCTGCATTATATTTTTGACACACCAAACGACAAATTAATATGGGACGTGGGGCACCAGGCATACCCCCATAAAATTTTAACCGGCCGCAAGGATAAAATTTTTACCCTGCGCCAATTTGGCGGTTTAAGCGGTTTTACCACCCGCACAGAATCAGAATATGACCCGTTTGGGGCCGCCCATAGCTCTACGTCAATCTCGGCCGGTTTGGGTATGGCGGTGGCGCGCGATTTGGCCGGTGATGATTATAATGTGATTGCGGTTATTGGCGATGGGGCATTAAGTGCCGGTATGGCCTTTGAGGCATTGAATAATGCCGGTGCCTTAAAAACCCCAATGATTGTGATAATAAACGATAATGATATGTCAATTGCCCGGCCGGTGGGGGCGTTAAGTGCCTACCTTAGCCGGTTATTGTCATCAAGAACTTACTTGAAATTGCGCAAATTAAGCATTGATATAATTAAAAAATTACCAGATTCATTAGAAAAAACCGCCAAACGTGCCGATGAATTTATGCGTGGCTTTGTGCAGGGCGGAACATTATTTGAAGAATTGGGCTTTTTTTATGTGGGGTTGATAGACGGCCATAATTTTGACCAATTATTACCGGTTTTGAATAATTTGAAAAACGCCCATTTAACCGGCCCGGTGATAGTGCATGTTAAAACCGAAAAGGGCAAGGGTTATAAACCGGCCGAATCCGCCCCCGACAGATACCATGGGGTGAATAAATTTGACCCCGAAAGTGGCGAAATGATTCGCCCCAGCAGTAATATACCGCAATGGACCAAAATTTTTGGTGAAACCTTGGCCAATTTGGCCAATAATGACGAAAAAATTGTCGGCATTACCGCGGCCATGCCATCGGGCACGGGGTTAGATATAATGCAAAAAATTGCCCCCAAACAGGTTTTTGATGTGGGCATAGCCGAACAACATGCGGTTACCTTTGCCGGTGGGTTGGCGGTGGCCGGTTTTAAACCCTTTGTGGCCATTTATTCAACCTTTATGCAACGGGCATTTGACCAAGTGGTGCATGATATTGCCCTGCAAAATTTGCCGGTGCGCCTGTGCCTTGACCGCGCCGGTTATGTGGGTAATGATGGGGCCACCCATGCCGGCAATTACGATTTGGCATATTTGGGTTGTATACCCAATTTGGCCATTATGTCACCGGCCGATAGTGCTGATTTGCGGGCAATGATTGAATTTATGGCCCAATATGACCAATCACCCATTGCCATACGTTACCCGCGCGGTGGGGCGGTGATAATTGAAACCACGCCCGAACCCATTATTTTGGGGCGGGGTAGGGTGCTGGCGCGCGGTGAACGCACGGCCGTATTATGTTTGGGGCCGGTGGCGTATAAAATAATGGAAATATTGCCCGAATGCCCCATAAAACCCACCTTGGTGGATATGCGCTTTGCCAAACCGGTGGATAGCGCATTAATATTGCAATTATGCCAAACCCACCAACGCATTATATCGGTGGAGGAGGGGAGTATAGGCGGTATGTCGGCCCAAATTTGGCAGGTAATACAGGATAATAATTTGCAGGGCAGGGTGCATTTTCATGCCATATATTACCCCGATGAAAATATAGACCATGCCACACCGGAAAAACAAAATGAAATGGCCGGCTTTACCCCCCAAAAATTCCTGCAATTGATTAATGGGTTTGTGCATAAATAATTCTGGGGAAAGATAGTAACTTGCAATGGCATATTGTGTTTACAAGATTCCAATATAACACCTTGCATTGCTATTTAGTGCTTACAAAATACATTATAAATTTAAACCTGTATGCACACAATACCATTTTAAAAATGCTGTGCTTCCCTTAGTTTTTTTATAATTTGGGGGGAGGGGTGATTGTGTAGCAATCGGGGTGGTTTACCCATGAATCCTGTAAGCACTATATTCTATTGCAAGTTGCTGGGCTTCCCCTCCTCGGGAGGGGTGCCCACGAAGTGGGCGGGGTGGTTTACCCAAACTGCGAAAACAAAAAAATATGCGCGGTTAAAGATGATATAATTGAATTTCATATTTATAATCTTTAACAACGCATATTCATTTTATAAAACAAAACAGGGGTAAACCAC
>JACCDX011854122.1_pt1 | contig 49335 bp, 99 predicted proteins | sample 7449681 | NCBI WGS metagenome assembly JACCDX01 (sample SAMN15323450, study PRJNA562643) | freshwater metagenome | isolation source: river surface water | place: USA:Blue River Watershed | collected 2017-08-18
GGTTGGGAAAGCATCACTAATGTTTGTTGATGAAAACAAAATATGTGATGGTTGTGATTCACCGAATGTGAAATGTGCTAGTATAAAATCAATAGGTAATCATGTTATGATAATATGTCAAGATTGTATAGAAGGCATTTTAGAGAGTTTAGATCCAAGTATTATTAGAGATATAAAGTTGAATAAATTATTAGATGGAAATGATTAAAATTGAAGATATTATTAAAGCCTCTGGATTACATCCATCCAGAATTTTTAATATAACAATATTTGGTAGCAGAGTTTATGGTACACATACAGATAATTCCGATTGGGATATAATAATTGTTGCTAAAAACTCAGTTGAATCAATTGAAATTAAATCTGATTTATATAATATTCATATTTATACACCTGATAAGTTTAAACAAGATTTAGATTGGCATATGCCAAAAAACTTAGAATGTCATTTCGCACCAGATTGGGCCAAATTAAAAGAAGATTTGAAATTTGACTTCAAATTAAATATACCTAAGATAAGACACGCAACTTCACACGTTAGTTCTAATTCTTGGGTAAAATGTAAAAAGAAACTTCAAATAGCAAATGAATATAATATAGGAGTTAAATCTCTTTTTCACGCTATTAGAATACCAATGTTTTCTACTCAAATAGTCAATTTTGGTGAGATTAGAGACTTCCAATGTGCTAATTGGGTGTGGAATAAGATTAAAGAAAAAGAATGGAACTGGGAAGACTTGGATAAAGAATTTAGAGAAGTTCATAATTCTACATTAACCGATTTCAGAAAAGTAACAACTAAAGAATGACAACTGATATTATAATTTCTATAAATAAGAGTGTTCAAACTTTTGAACACTCATTTAAAATTCTAAAGAATAGACCGATATGGATGATAAGGAAACTAAAGATTCTAAAAATTTGGAAGAGTGGAAAACAGTAAGTTTTGACTTTGCTAGTTTATACTCACATACTTTTAGAGAACCAGATGTAAATTTTTTAAGAAAATACAGAAGACATAAATCTATTAGAAAAATATGGAAGAAAGAATTTTACACTATGACAAAATCTATGGATGAGGTCCGAAAGAAAACTAAGATTAAGAATATGAAAACATTTAATATAGAATCGTATAACTTACCATATTATAGTAATAACAATAAAAATAAATATTATGAAATTGATATAGAATCAGGAGATTATGATTATATATCAAAATGGATGAAAATTAAAGATGGTATTATTAGAAATAATAATAGAAGAAATAAAATAGAAAATATCTATGGACGATAAAGATATAGTTTTTGTAACAACAACATTATTTAGTGATTGCTTAGATATTCAAAGAAAGATAATAAAAAATATGTTTCCTGGTTCGGAACATATACTAATTGATGGCACTGACATTATAAAGTGGCCCAATTTAATGTTTTATTGGATAAATGAGATAAAAGATAGAAGTGAAAAATATTTTATATTATTAGACGAAGATTGTTTCCTAACAAACAAATCAGAAATATTAAGAACTTTATTTTTACTTGATACATATGATTTTATGGGATGTCCAGATGGATACCATCCGCTCAGAAAATGCAATCCAATAGTTTTAAATACATTTTTGTTATTTGGAAAAGTAGAAAGTCTAAGAGAGATTAAATATGATATGTCTAATCTTAGATATAAGTTAGGTCATAAAAATGGAGATTTTGGATGGAGTGTAATTGGTGATATAAAATATAAAAGTCTATACAAAGATAATTTTAATTATCCTCATAAAATAATGGGTTCTGGTTCATTCACTGGTGGTAATGAACCATATTATTTCTTATTCTGGCATCTTTTAGATATTGGTATGAAATTTGGATATTTATATCCACATTATGATTCGGAAAATATATCAACTAATCCAAAAATCGATGAAAATTCACCTGAAATGGCAATTCATATTTGGGAAAGTAGAAATATGAAAAAAGATGATAAGTTGATCGGTTTAACAACAAAAGAAAGATTTAATAGATTTTTAAATTTAAATATATAATGCATGAAACGATTAATATTTATATCATTATTATTTATTCTTAATAGTTGTTATCATTCAAATAAACCAAAGGTTGAGTTTAAAGAATGTGTAGTAACTCAAATTGAAGAAGAAGTCGGATCTACTTTAGATGTAAAACCTAAATATACAATAGTAACAGATTGTGGTGATACATTTGTTTTTAGTGTGAATAAATATAGATTAGGTGAAACTATTTATATTCAGAAGAATTATTATCAACCGAAATAAGTTCCACAAAAATAACTAGATTTGCACCTTCTTTTTTGAATTTTAAATTACCTTTATATCCTTGTGATAAAGCTTTGTCTTTATAAAAATCCATAAAGTAATCAGGGTCTTTATCAAAAACCTTTATTTTTTCAACACCAATTTTTCTAACTAAATCACTCATATATTATATATTTAATAAAAAATACAAAGTTTTTTAGTTTTTTTTTAAACTTTTTTGAAAAAAAGTCATAAAAATTAAAAAGGGAGAGAAACCTTTTAATATATACATTTACATCGCGGGGTAGAGCAGTGGTAGCTCGTTGGGCTCATAACCCAAAGGTCGGTGGTTCGAATCCATCCCCCGCTACTAAAAAAAATATAAAAAGATTTGGAAATGTAAAAAACTTCCGTATCTTTGTAGAGTAAAATAAAAACAGATAAAAAAATACACAATGAGAACAATAGTTAACATATCAATAGAAGCGAGAGGCTATGAAGCTTATGAGGCGGGGTATAGATTACCTATTGTCAGTAAAAGTGTATTATAATATTTTTAAAATAAAATTATAATAAACCCGTCTGACAAAATCAGACGGGTTTTTTTTGTTAAAACAATTTGGGAGGGGTTATGGTGACGGCCGGATCTGTAAAATCCTAGCAGGTGAGTTCGAGTCTCACGTCTCCCACAAAAATGTTCCGTTCGTCTAGCGGTTAGGACATCTCCCTTTCACGGAGAAGGTCACGGGTTCGAATCCCGTACGGAATACAAACACTGGAAGGTGGGTGAGTGGTTAAAACCGGCAGACTGTAAATCTGCTCTCGCAAGGGTACGGGGGTTCGAATCCCTCCCTTCCAACAAATATGGTCCGTTCGTCTAACGGTTAGGACACTGCCCTTTCAAGGCAGAGATGCGGGTTCGATTCCCGTACGGACTACAAATATTGGTGAGTAGCTTAGACGGTAGAAGCATGTGTCTTATACACACAAGATAGTGGGTTCGATACCCACCTCACCAACATAAAGAAGGAAAACTTTAAACCCATCCCACCAGGATGTAAAATACCGCAGGTATCGTATAATGGTTATTACACCGGCCTTCCAAGTCGGTGATGTCGGTTCGATTCCGGTTACCTGCACAACATGGGGTAGCATGTACCAAGGCTGGCGAGACTGCTTTGCAAGCAATCTGTGGTGGGTTCAATTCCCACCTACTCCACACAAAAAATAAAAATAAAAATATGAGGCAAGTTAAAGAAGTATTAACCGGAAGTTTTGAGTCTTCAAGGGAAAAATTAAGAAAAGATGCAAATGATCACGTATTCAAATTCATAATGAAGATGATCAAAAGAAAAAGAAAACAAAAGTTAAAAGATAAAGTATAACTTTTGAAATTGCGAGAATAGCTCAGTTGGTAGAGCACGACCTTGCCAAGGTCGGGGTCGCGGGTTCGAATCCCGTTTCTCGCTCAAAGTAGTAGTAAAGATTGAGTGTTACTTCGTATTTCTAACGACTGATCCAGGTTCGAATCCTGGTCACCGCTCAAATTGCGGTGGTGGTGTAAGGGTAGCATAGTAAAACACACTCATCTAAATTTCTCTACTCAATTGGGGATGTAGCTCAACTGGCTGAGCATTTGTCTGGCAGACAAAAGGATGAGGGTTCAAATCCCTTCATTTCCACTAAAAATAAATAAATTATATGAAAGAGTTGGAGGCGATAAGCTAACTAGAATAGAGAGCTCAGTGAAAGTTATAGGTTCTAGAAACGATAGAAAATTAAAAAAATACTCAGATAACTTTAATAAAATGTTTGAGTTTTATTTCAAAATTTATAGAACTGGTTTAATAAACTTTTGTGGTTCTAATTTCGAAGTTGATTACGTCAAAGACGGTTCTGAAGCTAAGTTTGCTTTTAGAGAATATGACAACGGTAGATTTAAATTTATAAATCCAAAATCAAGACATCCAAATGTACTTAAAGCTGTAATCAGTGGTAAAAAAGGTTGGGGTTTATGGGTTAAACAATGGACTGAAGGTATTGTTGAATGTTCTTTTACAAAAGAAGAAATACTTAAAGAGTTTGAAATTAAAGGTATAGAAATACCAGAATCTTTAATGTTAGAATGGGACAAACTAATAGTTAAAATGAAAAACATAAGAAATGAAAATTACTTAAAGTTTTTACAACAGAATAGAAAATAATTTATATATTTGTTATATGAAAGTACTTTACATACACGGTTACCAATCTTCACCAGTTGAAGCAAAAGTTAACATCTTAAAAGAACAATTTGACGAGGTTTTTGCACCACTTATTGACTGGGATAATGATGAAACAAGACCTAATCTATTTAATGAATTTGTAAAATTGATTAATGAGGAAAATATTACACATGTAATTGGATCATCTATGGGTGGTCAAATGGCTTTTTATTTAGCCACTTTCTGTAATATCAAAGGTTTATGTTTTAATCCAGCATTTGGATACCGTTACACTGACTTAAACTTATCTTTAAACAAAAATTTTACAAGTGAAATTCTTATCACACTTGGAACAAATGATGATGTTATTCCAAATTTAGTATCATTAGACTTTTTATATGAAAATGATATAAAAAGTAAAGTTACTATTGAATACTTAGAAATGGGTCACCAAGTAAGTACAGATATTTTTGAAAAACAATCTAAAAAAATAAAATAATGAGCGATTCGATAAAAGAAAATAACAAGTTGAGAACAGAACAACTTGGTAACAGACCAGCATCTGAAATGACTAAAAGAGAACAGATGGCTTTACACATTTTAAGTGGCATTTTCAAGAATGATGATGCTCTCACATATGATGAAATGGTTGAAGAAGCTTTGACTTTAACAGATTTATTAATTGAAAAACTAAATAATAACAAATGAGAAGTTACGTAATTTTACAAAAAGGATTTGAGTATAATGATGAAATTTATAGCGAGTCTGATGGAGGTAGTGGACACCCTAAACTAGTAACATTTAATTTAGAAGATGTTAAGAAAAAAGTTAAAGAACTTAACATTGGAGAATATAAAAGAGTATCGTTAGTAGAATATACTTATGATATGGAAGATATTCTAAATGTTGACGTAGATGAATACTCTAAATTCAATAAAAGTTTAATTGAAAAATATGGTCCTATTTCAAAGAAATATACTTGGGAGGATACTGAATATATGTTACATCCAATGGCTAATGAAGAAGAGTCAAATGAGTATGAAAAGATGGTTAATATAGGATTTTATGACTATGTTGAGACCGATATTGATATTCAGTCATTAAGAAACGAACGAATTAATGAGATTTTAGATTAATGAAATTAATCTGTGTAGATAATATTGGATTAGATCGCCACCTAACAATAGGTAAAATATATACATTAGAGTATATTGATACTTTTAAACATGGTAGTGTTATAAAAAATGATATGAGTTTTTATGATATTTACCCGATGTGGCGATTTAAACCACTTTATGAAATTAGAGAACAAAAAATAAATAATTTATTAAAATGAATAACGACTTTTTTACCAATTTACAAAATTTAAGTAATAGTTTTACTCAAAATTTTCTTTCTGGAGACTTTCAAAAAGCAATTGAAACTTTTAAATCAATACCAGGTGATGCTGAAAAATTAATGGAAAATAACATTAAGTTTCAAAGGGCTTTCATAACATACAATCAAGCTATACTTGATATGATGGAGGCAATTAATGATAATATTAAAATTATGAAAAAATGATTTTTGCATTAATAACTTTGTCAATTTCAATATTTATATTAATCATATTCCTAATAGTATTAGGTAATAAATATTTTTCATCACAATTAGAATTAAATAATTTAAAATCTAATTTTGAAAAAGAAAAAGAAAAAATAGACAAATTAGTTGAGATTGAACCTGGTGATAATGCAATAATACCAAATTATGGTTTACAATATACAGATGATTCTAGTGGAAAAGAAGTTGTAACATCATTTAAAGTAACATATGAAGTTGAGATACTTGAAGTTGCAAAAGATAAAGTTAAAGTAACCGCAAAAGATTTTACATCTGTTGATTCAATTGGTAGAGATCCTTCTAAAAAACAAGGAATATTAAATTTCCTAAAAGATAAATGGGTTGATAAAAATACAATAGAACTTGTTATGGATGTTAAGAAAAGACGTAATATAAAACTTTCGGAATTAGGAATATGAATGAAAAATTTAGAATTGCTGTCTATGGTGAGATAGAAGAAGTTTATATTAACTTTTTTATCAATCAAAAGATTATTAAGGAAAATAAAATAGGAGATACTTATTTTATTACCATAAAAAATGGAAAAGACAATTTAACTTATAGCATACACGAAAACTATTACACTAAAGTTAAAATTTGTTTAAGAGATTTAAAAATTAATAATATTTTAAAGGAGGATTAATTTAAACAAATTGATCCTTCTTTTACTATTTCTTTATAAGAGTTGTAGTGAGTTACTACTAAGAATTTAAAAGTTTCATCTTTAACTATCATAGGAAGTCTTAACAAATCACCTTTATGATAATCATCAATATCAGACTCAATTATCTCTACATCCGATAGATGTAATGTTCTATTAGGTGCCCATTCAAAGTCAGATATTTTAACTTTTAAGTTTGCAACTGAGTTAGTGGCTACTATTTTAAGATTTAGTTCTTGACCAATCTTATAATCATCCCAATTAATCATAATGTATATATTAATTTAACATGTAAATATAATAATAATTTTTAATATATAATACAAATTATAATTATTATTATGTGGAGAGTTTATTATAATAATGGAGTAGATCCAATATTAGAGGTAGGAATCTATGAGTCTAAAAGATTGGCAATTTCAGCTAAAAGAAATTTCATATACATATCAACAAAAGATAAAATATACAATAATTATGAAGAATCTAGAACCGATTTTAGAGAATATAATATAATGACTATAATAGAAAAAATAGTAGAATAAAAAAGGGAAGTTTAACTTCCCTTTTTCATTTTAATATACTTTAAACTCAGTATTTTCTTTTTCTGTACTCAATGCCTTTAAAGTCTTTAAAAGTGAATCTGGTGTAACCGAAATACTATCAATACCTTCATCTGCTAAGAATTGTGCAAAGTCTGGGAAGTCACTTGGTCCTTGTCCACAAATACCAACTTTAACACCTTTCGATTTTCCAACTTTAATTAAGTGAGAGATAGATCTTTTTACTGCTAAGTTTCTTTCATCATAAATATGAGCAACTAAAGCAGAATCTCTATCCAAACCTAATGTTAATTGTGTTAAGTCATTAGATCCAATTGAAAAACCATCAATGTGTTCAGCAAATTCTTCAGCCATTAAGATATTAGATGGTAACTCAGCCATTAAATAAATCTCTAATCCTTTTTCACCTCTTTTTAAACCATAAGATTCCATTACCTTATAAACTTTAAGTAACTCATCTACTGTTCTACAAAATGGAACCATAACAACAACATTTTCCAATCCCATTTTTTCTCTAACTCTTTTAATAGCTTTAATTTCCATTCCAAAAGCTTCTTTATATTCTGGAGAATAATAACGAGAAGCTCCCCTCCATCCAATCATTGGATTTTCTTCACTTGGTTCAAAATGATTACCACCTAATAAATTATAATACTCATTTGATTTGAAATCAGAAAGTCTAACAATAACTTTATTAGGATAAAAAGATGAGGCAATCCTTGCAATACCATAACTTAATCTTTTAACAAAGAAAGTTTCTTCATCATCATAACCTGATGTGATTTTATTAATCTCTTCTGTTAATTTAACATCTCCTAATTCTTTATGTTTAAGAAGTGCCATTGGATGAACTTTAATATAATTGTTAATAATAAATTCCTCTCTCGCCAATCCAACACCAGCATTTGGTAAATGTGAAAACTTAAAAGCTATTTCAGGACTAGCAACATTTAACATAATAGGAGTTGAAACTTTCGGTAGATCTTCTAAACTAGTTTCAGTTTTTTGATAATCAACAAATCCATCATAAACAAATCCAGTATCACCTTCAGCACAAGATACTGTAACTTTTTGACCAGCTTTTAATATATCGGTCGCATTTCTACAACCAACAATAGCCGGAAGTCCCATTTCTCTCGCTACAATCGCGGCGTGACAAGTTCTACCACCTTTATTAGTAATAATAGCGGAAGCTTTTTTCATAATTGGTTCCCAATCTGGATCGGTCATATCAGTTACTAATACAGAACCTTCAACGAAGTCAGCAATATCAACTGAACCATCTAATGAAAACATAATAGAAACTTCACCAGACGCAACACCATCACCAACTGCAATACCTTCAACAATTGGCTTTTTCCCGTTAGAGTTTACATTATATTCAACCAATGTTTTAGTTTTCTTTTGTGAGTGAATAGTTTCTGGTCTAGCTTGAACAATAAATAATTCATTTGTAACACCATCAATTGCCCACTCAACATCCATTGGACACCATCTACCTTTTAGGTTAGAGTAATATTTTTCAATTGAAGTAACCCACTTAGCAATTTCTAATGCTTGTTTATCCGTAATTGAAAAACTATTTTTTTGTTCTTCATTAACACTAACAACTTTAGTAAGTTTACCATGGTCTTCACCATAAATCATTTTCTTATCTTTATGTCCTAACTTCTTTTCGATTATTGAACTAAATCCTTTTTCTAAAGATGGTTTAAAAATAATAAACTCATCCGGAGAAACAGCACCTTGTACAACCATCTCACCTAAACCATAAGATCCGTTTACTACAACAACATCTTTAAATCCACTTTCTGGATCTAACGAAAATGCAACTCCTGAAGCTGACATATCAGAACGAACCATTTTCTGAATACAAACAGAAAGTCCAACATCAAAGTGATTATAACCAAAAGTATTTCTATATGAAATAGCACGATCAGTAAATAAAGAAGCAAAACAATTTCTAACAGCTTCTAAAATAGATTCAGAACCTCTTACGTTAAGAAAAGTTTCTTGTTGACCAGCAAATGAAGCATCTGGTAAATCTTCAGCCGTAGCCGATGATCTAACTGCAACGTCAGTCATTTCTTGATCATAATCTAATGAAAGTTCTTTATACTTATTTCTAATTTCAATTTTAAGTTCTTCTGGGAACTCTCCATTGCGGATAAGTTGTCTAACTTCTGAACCAGTTTTTCTAAGTAAATTTATATCACTATCGTCTAAATTAGAAACCAAACTAATTATTTTTTCATCAAGTTTATTGTGTTTAATAAATGTGTGATAAGCTTCAGTTGTAATTGCAAATCCATTTGGAACTTTTATACCAAGAGTTTTTAAGTTTTGTATCATTTCTCCTAATGATGCGTTCTTACCACCAACAAGATTGATATCAGTTAAAGAAACTTGATTTAAATCAATTGTATATTTCATTTTGTTTGTATTTTTTTTTGTATCATATATATCACAATAACATTATTTTCTTCACAACTTTTTTAAATAAAAAATTAAAAATCTTAATGAGAATAATTGAACATATTAATAGTGCTAAAAAGCCTTTTGCGTCATTTGAGATTTTACCACCAGTGAAAGGTACGTCTATTCAAGACCTTTATAATATTTTAGATCCGCTAATGGAATTTAAACCTCCTTTTATTAATGTTACTTACCATAGAGCTGAGTATAATTATAAAAAAAGAGAAGATGGTTTACTTGAGAAAGTAACAGTTAGAAAAAGACCAGGAACCGTTGGTATTTGTTCAGCTATTATGAACAAGTATAATGTTGAAACTGTACCACACATGATATGTGGTGGCTTTACTAAAGAAGAAACTGAAGATGCACTTTTAGATTTACACTACTTAGGAATTGAAAATATTTTAGTTCTTAGAGGTGATCCTATGAAGAATGAAAAAACATTTACACCAGAAGTAGGTGGTCATAAATACGCAATTGATTTAGTTAATCAAGCTATTAATCTAAATAATGGTAAATATTTAGAAGATGATTTAAATGGTATTAAAACTAATTTTTGTTTAGGTGTCGCTGGATATCCAGAAAAACATTATGAAGCTGTTAATCCTTTAAATGATTTAAAGAACTTAAAGGCTAAAGTAGATGCTGGTGCGGATTATATCGTAACACAATTATTTTATGATAATGAAAAGTATTTTCAGTTTGTTAAAAATTGTAGAGAGATTGGAATTGATGTACCAATTATTCCAGGATTAAAACCAATCACAACAAAAGCTCAATTAAGAAATCTACCAAGAATATTTAATATTGATATACCTGAAGATTTAAACTTAGCGATTCAATCTTGTAAAAATGATGAAGAAGCATCACTTATTGGAGAAAGATGGACTACGATGCAATCAAAAGAATTAATAAAAGGAGGATCTCCTTGTTTACACTTTTACACAATGAGTAAAGTTGATTCGTTTGTTAGAATAGCAAGAGAAGTATTATAAAAAAAAGTCCTCATTAGAGGACTTTTTTATTTCTTAAAATTTTGAATCAGTGGTCTTAAAAATCTTTCTAACTTAGGACATTTATTATCAAGTTCATTCACTAATAAAACATAACCACTTTGAGTTAATGGACTATAATCTAAAACAGCTTTAACTGCCATTATTTCTAAATCACAAACAATGTTCTCATTTTTGTGTTTCTCTGAATTTTTGTTCATATCTAACCACTCATCAATTAATTTATAATCTCTACAAACTAATTCACCAGTTAAGTAAAATGGTATTATTCTAGCAGCGTATTTTTTTATAATACTAGGATCTGCTGTAAAAAACTTAGCCTCATTTATTTCTGTAAACTTTCTCATAACTTATTATATTTTTCTAATATTGAAAATAGTTTAGATTCTTTAATAGATCTTTCAACTGGTCTCCAAGTAAAATAAACATCTTTATCTTTTTGTCTTTCAATATATCCATCTGGGTTATATTGCTCGTCATTTAAGACAACAAGAAATTCATATCCAATATGAAATGATTTAATACCTGGGTAATCATCGTTATTCTCAATTTCTTTTTTATTGTAGAATGTGAATTGACTTGAAGTTATATCTAAGTCTAATTCTTCTTTCATACCTCTTACAATAACTTCTTTTGGATCTTCACCAGATTTAAATTTCTCAGCTGCTGAATAAGGCATGTTAGTTCTTCTTCTTTCACGACCATCTTTGAAGATTTGCTTTTCTTCATAAAGTCTCAACCATTCACCATCTTTCTTATAAAGAATTCTAGCACCAACAAATTGAACTCTTCTAACTAATTGTCCATCTTCTTCTGTTAGTTCAGTTTCACCTTCATGCATCTCTTGATACAAATGTCCAATTGTTTTAAAAGTACCGGTTCCGTATAATTCAGTATCAATTCCTTTATCTTTTAACATTTGTACAAAATCAATATACTCACCTGGAATAATAATACTCTCATTAATTTGAGAATAATTAAAGTTTTCAAATAATTTAATGTATTTCATAACTTATATATTAAACTTTAAATTCTTTTTTTCCATATATATACTATGAATTTATTTTGGGGAATTTTTTGGGGAACCTTAGCACAAGTCTTAATTTTTATACAAATACAAGGAAGTTTAAAGTTTCAATTTTTACATGACCATAAATTTTGGGTACTTATGATGGGTGCGCCAATATCTTGGATATTTATGGAGTCTGTTAAAAATTTAGTTGGTTGGGCTGATGGTCAGTTATGGCCCAGTAGATTAATTGGATTTTCAATTGGTATAATAGTTTTTTCTTTAATGTCTCACTTTCTTTTTGGTGAAGGTATTAATCTTAAAACTGGTATATGTCTTTTCTTATCTGCGTGTATTTTAGGAATACAGATATTTTGGAAGTAATACTTTTTTGTTTATATTTGTAAAAAATTATAAATATGGAAGGATTTTTATTTTTGTTGATAATATTAGGAATTGTCACATCATATATTGCATTTAAACAAGATGAACCAAAAGTTGAAAAAGTTAAAGAAAAATCAAGATTTGATGAAGGTTATTATGATGAAAATAATAAGTATTACGATAGTTATAACTCATATTTAAATCAAAAGAGATGGGAACGTGAAGAAAAAGCTGAAAGAGAACGTAGAGAAAGAGAACGTGAACGATCTCGTTATCAAAGTTCTTATGAAAACTGGAGAAGAGATTATGAAAGATCTCGTTATCAATCTGAAAGAGAAGATAAAACTGAAACTAATAATAAAATTGATAAACTATTTGATTTATTAGTTAAAGACTTCAGTAACAATCCATATCATGATAAATTAGAATCATTAGGATCTTCTTATTCTATAATTTCATTTATATATAAATTTGAAAATGGATTTAAATTTACCTTAAATGATAGAGATATTAGAGTTTATAATAGAAATGGTGAAAATATTTCATCTTATAGATTAAGTGATATCTATCATTTAAAATTTCTAAAGTTGATTTTAGAAATGAAACAAAAAGCTCAACACAGAAATTATAAAAACTATAGAACTTATAATGATTATGATTATAACTCAAAATACAAAGAGTATAAAAAAGAACAAACTAAAGAAGAGCCAAAGTCATCCGGTAATCCTAAGTTAGATAAACTAAATGAAAAAATTAAACTAAGACAAGAACAGCTAGATAAATTACCACGTAATCATAAAGATAGAACATATCTTCAAAATGAATTAGAAGCATATAAAAACGCAGCTAACAGAATTAAAAATAAAAGTTTGTAAAATAAAAAATTTTTAATATATTTGTTATATGAAAAAGATTTTATACATATTGTTGTTGTTAACTCAGATAGTTTACTCACAAACACGAATTGATAGTTTAGTTTTAGTTGAATTAAATGTTTACCGAAAGTCTTTGAATTTAAATCCAGTAACTTTTTCAAAAGATTGTTATATCATATCTGAAGATCATTCAAAAAAACTTGTTGAAACAAAAGACTCATTATATCACTCTGATAATTTTATTAGAGCTGAAGTTGTACAAGTTATTTCTAACTATAGAATGCCAAATGATGAAAAAGATCCTGATTTAATATTAGCAAAAGAAATTATAAAAAAATGGAAAAACTCTAAAGAACATAATAGAATAATAACAAGTCCTAAATATAGTTTTGCTGGAGTATCAACTAAAATGATTGGTGATGTAAAAACAGCATCTGTCTTTGATCCAACTATCAAAAGATTTAAAACAGTTTACCTTTATAGTTTATTCTCAACTATGAACTTTAAATAAAAAACTCTTGGGTTATTCATACCCAAGAGTTTTACTATTCCAAAATTGTTTTTTATCTCGTAATCTATCTCTTAATCTTTTCTTACCCCATTTAGCACATTTAGTTCTACCATTATCTCTATTTACTTCTAAAGCAGGAACACTAATTGTAGTCTTTTTAAAATGTGATTTTAATCTCGGTGGTTTTTGACCACCACCACTAAATGGTTTACTTAAATAATAAGTTTTCTTAGTTTTAACTAAAGTATCTAACTCACCTGGTAATGGTGGTATATTTTCCGTAACAATATAAACTATTCTTAGTTTAACATATCTAAAAGATTTAGTTTGTATTCTAGCATTGATTCTTTGTTTCGTTGTCAATTCACTATCATATAAACGAGGTCCTTGCTCAGGTAAAGTTTCAATTGATATAATACTTGGATCAACACCAATTTTAATTAACTGATCTCTAACACCATCAGCTCTTCTTTGAGCTAACGCATCATTTCCAGTTTTACCACCATATTCCATATCAATTGGTTCAGCATCTGTTGATGATTCAATCTGAAAGTCAGTAATAATACCATTCTTAGCAGTTATATCATTTATAGCTTCGTAAATACTATCAATAGCATCCTGTCCTAAAGTATAGTTACCTGTAAGAAATAAATCACCATCTACATCAAAATCTAATGTATCAGCATCAACTCTACCACCTTTATCAGCTTTTTTTATCACCTCATATAAAGTATCAATATGTGTTGAATCTAAAGTCCAATAGTTGTATTTAACCAACTTTTCCATTTCTGATTTACTTCTAGTTACCTTATGTAAAGTATCTCCTGGTTCAGTACCAGCTGAAGCTTTATTAGGTAAAAGAGTGGATGCTAAAAGTCCAGCACCAGCTACCCAATCTTTAAGACCTTCATTTGTTTCTAAATTCTCAACAAACTCATTATACTTTTTAATATTTTTCATATGTAATTATATTTTATTATTGTATATATTAAAAAATTATTTTATATTTGTGTTTATGAAGATTATTCAAATTTATACAGATGGTGCCGCTAAAGGCAATCCTGGACCAGGTGGATATGGAATTGTAATGAGATTTAATGATAAACAAAAAACAATTTCAGAAGGATTTAGATTAACTACAAATAACCGAATGGAGTTATTAGCAGTTATTGTCGCTTTAGAAAAAGTAACGGTTAATACTTATCCAATTGAAATTTATTCAGATTCAAAATATGTTATTGATTCAATTACAAAAGGGTGGGTTAATAACTGGATCACTAAACCTAATTTTAGTGGTAAAAAGAATGAAGATCTTTGGAGAAGATTTTTAGAGGTTTCTAAAAATTTCAATATAACATATCATTGGGTTAAAGGTCATAATGGACATCCTGAAAATGAACTATGTGATAAACTAGCAGTAGAATCATCTTTAAATCCAATTAATATAGATAAAGTATATGAGTCAAAAAAATAATAATAAATCTCTTTGGTTGAGATTTACAACAATGGGTTTACAAATGGGTTTAACCATTTATTTATGTAGTCTTTTAGGAGGTTGGTTAGATGTTAAATACCCAAGTGATACATTTAACTATAAGAAAATTTTAACACTATTTGCGGTGTTTGGAACAACAGTATCAACTATAAGACAAGTTATCAAAATTTCTAATGATGAATAAAAATTTGTTAGAATAAATATTTTTACTATATTTGTTAAACAAAAATTATTATATTTGTATTATTAAAAATTCAAACAATGAGTAAACTTAGAATAAGTATCAAATTTGCAAACATTCTTAAAGCAATGGGTAGAAATAAAATCGCTATGGAGATTTTATCAAATACCAATACTGAAATGGAATTAGTCAATAACTATATTGATGCCGGTAAATCTAATGATAGTGTAATCTTTACAACAGAAAGAAAAGCTGCTGAACTTCTTAATGATCAAAAGATTTATTACATAGTTTCCGGAACAGGTAACTTACTTTTTAAAAACTCTAATAGAAGAGTATTCGAAGCTTTGGAATTTGATATGGGGTCACCTTTAGCTTTTCAAATTCCACAAGGAACAATCGGTGAGATTTTGAATGAAGTTGTTTCAAAACAATCTGGTAAAACTTATTGTTTGTTCAAAGAAAAAGATGGTGACCGAGTTGGTGTTATTAATAAACAAGCAACTAAACCTTATGATCCAAATTATTACCAATACTTTGGTGAGAACTACTATAATGATGATTCTAATGGTTCTGTTTCACCTTGGTACAATGCAATTGATGTACATGTTGGTATGATTACCAAATCAAGAAATCCGATTAGAATTGGTCGTCTTGTTAGAACACTTCTTAAAGAAGAACATACAGATTCTAAAATCGAAGAGTTTGTAAACTTATACAAATCAACTTATGATGTCTTAGGAGACTCATTCAAAAAGTTTGATATAGTAGAAGGTGAAGATATCCAACACTGGTATAAAAGAGATAATTACGCTAGTGGTGGTGGTACCTTAAATTCATCTTGTATGGCTGAAGTTGCTAAAACTTATTTTAACATTTATGTTAAAAATAAAAATGTTAAAATGGTCATTCTTTATGATGATGATGGAATAATTAAAGACGATAAATACACTTCTAAGAAAATTAAAGGTCGTGCTATCTTATGGGACTGTGAGATCGATGGTGTGAAATCAACTTATATGGATCGTATCTATACTAAAAACGATTCTGATGTTAACTTATTCAAAGAGTTCGCTAAAGAAAATGAATGGTGGTTTAAAGAACACCAAGATATGGAACCAGATCAATTTATCAGTAATGGTATAATGAGAAAAAGATCAACTATTAAAGTTTCTTTAGACAAAGTTAAAACTGGTAAATTACCATATATGGATACTCTTTGTTATATTGACGTTGATGGTAAATTCTGTACAAATAAGAAATCAATTTGTAGTGATGAAACCAGAGTTGCGAGAACAACACACGGAGGTTGGTATGATAACGACTAAGATATAATATGTTTAGGGTAGGTGAACGAGTAGTAGTAATAATGCCACTTTCCGATAAATTTGGTTTAAGTGGCTATGTTAGAGAAATTGAAGATGGATACGTTTATGTTGATTATGACGAACCTTCTAAAAAGATAATACAAGAATCTAAAAGAGGAGGTTGGAAATATTTAACAGGAGAAGCTTTTAATCCAAAAGCACTTAGAAGTCATATATCCTATATAAGAGAACAAAAATTAAAAATTTTAGGTATTTAAAAAATTAAAAATGAAAAACATTATTTTATTTCCATTTGTTTATTTGTTAAACTTTATTAAAGTAAACAAAGTTAAGTCAGTTGCTATTGGTTTGTTGATACTTTTAACACCATTTTTAAATTCTTTATCGGATATAAAAGTGGTAACTCATGTTGTTAAAGAGTTTAAACATGAAGGTAACCACTGTTATTTATACTATGATGATGGTGATTTAGAAATGAAAACTAGTCTAATACCATTTAAATTAACTAAAAATAATAATATCGTTGAGTATAAATATAATGATGCTAATGTTGTTGTTTGGGTAGTTTATGTTATTGCTTTTATAATGGCTGTTGTTGGTATTTTCGCTAACGACGATGAAACGAATTATGAACTTGATAGAGTTTTTTCAAAGACTGTTTCATTCTTTACTAAATGTGAAGTAGAAGATGGTAGATTTTACTACTACTTTGGTAATAAATTGATTGGCGAAAATAGTAATAGAAGAACTGAGAGTAATATAGCTAACTACTTTGGAGTTAGATCACTTACTGAGTTAAATAATTGTCCAGAGTGGAAATCTATTCAAAGAAAAAGAGAAAACATACTTAATAAATTGGGAATTTAATATATAATAAAAATATATTAAACAAAATGATTATTAAAGACTTCAACTCTTTTAAGACTGAAAATCCAAATGAAACAGTTTTTAGTATTAAACAATTAATGAATAAAGGTGTTAGTATTGATATTTCAAAAATAAAAGATTATTACAGTGTAAATCAATTCACTAAAGTTTGTTATGATTTAACAACTAAACCAATTAAAATATTTACAGTTGGTGATGATAAATATAAAATTTATAATCTACAAACAAAAGGTCAGTGGTTTAATAGTTGGTTTGGAGTAATTATCTTAAAGAATGAAGAACCAGTATATGTAGTTCATCTATATGAAAGAAAGAATATTAACTTTGATTCAGAAAGATTAATTTTAACTATAACTGGTAGAGAAGAAATTGTTACAATTTATTTTGATAATGGTGAATTAAGACGCACCAAGATTTAATTATTTTTATTATTTTTGTAAAAAGTTTTACAATGAATTTAGATGTATTAGTTTCATATATTAGGTCTACAGATCCAACTAAAGTTAGATCTATCTATGATAGATTAAAAATTAAAAATAAGATAGTACTAACTGAAGATTCTTTCAATGACTTAGTTAGATCCACATTTAATGTAGACGAATACATTTTATTGATATGCTCAATTATAGATGAAATTGAATACATAACACCACTAGAAAAAAGAATCATTAAATCAAATAAAAATGTAATAAATTTTATTGTAGAGGTTGGAAAATTAAACTCAGAAGATTTAGAAATTGAAGAAGAGTCTGATGATGGATTCTTATTCTATTCTTTAAATGACACTAAGATAGAATCATTTATAAAAGACCTTTACAAAAAATGTGATACTGACTACTATTTCAATAATTAGAAAAAACCATTTTTTTCATATTATATATACAAAAAAAAATTAAAAGTATAATATGATTAAAGGCAAAATTAAATTTACTGAGAACGGATTTATTTTATATCCAAATGATGGCGAAAAAGAAATTTGGCAAAAAGGTGCTAATTCACACCAACATTATATTTATATAAAAGGTGAAAGATATAAATGGATGAATCCACCTAAAAAAGTTGAAGAAATTGAAGAATAATATTGTTTTTTTGAATATTTATTCTTATATTAGCATATAATAATTAAAAAATAATAACATGAAAATCAAAAAAGCTTGGAGCAACACAGAAATAGCACTTTTGAGAGCAGCTATTTTAAACAACGCTGAGGATATTAATTTTTTATCTAAAGCTCTTGGTAGAAGTGAAGGTTCTATCAGATGTCAACTTGGTAGACAAAGAATGACATTAGGATATGATCCAATTTACACTGGTAAAACTATTGGTTATAAAGTGATACCTAAAATAAGTATTTAACAAAAAGAGGCTTTTTAGCCTCTTTAATTTTTTTATATGAAAAGTTTAATCATTTTACTATTTATCTTTCTAACATCAATTAGTTACTCTCAAAATAAATTTACACTTAGATTTGAGTTAAACTTTACTGGTGATACTGTACACTATGAAAGAATAAGTCATTATTTTGAACCGGTTAAAATCATAACAACCAACATTCAAAAATCAATCGACTCTTTAAATCGTGTTAGATTTGAAATATTAGATTCTCTTGAGAGAGATAGAATGAGTAAAGCCTTCACTTTATATTACAAAGATTCAAGCGATTATTTTGCTGAGTTTGACCCAAGTGATGAATTTATAAAACTAAATAATATAAAATTAAAAGATAGCTGTATATCAGAATATAATACATCATTAAAAGTATTAGGAAAATTATTTAAATTTAGAGGTAATGAATTTGATGTTAACTTCTCAGTAAATGAAAATTTAAATTATGATTGGGTAGAAGATTCAAAATATGAGTTAGTAGATTACTATAAATTACCGGTAATGATATTTGATGATAAAAACAAGTCTAATTGTGATTGTGTAGAATCTATAGCTAAAAATATCTTAAACATAAGAAAATATAAAAGATTGATTCTATCAAAGAAAACTAAAAATATATCAGTTTCAATTTTTAGCACAAATAAAAATAAGTTATTGGTTTATATGAAGTTTGATAGAAACAATAAGTGTATTAAACACATATTAATTATTAATCAATAATCTAATTACTTTTATATTTACCACCCTTTCTTTTTCTCTTACAATATTGTTTTTGTGAGAAACCTTTAGGGTTATTACAGTCTATTGACTTCTTATATTTAACAGACCATCTTTTTTTACCACCAGCTCTTGGTTTATTATAAGACTCGTTAAACTCTTCCCATGTATAAATATTTTCCATAATTTATATATTAATTTTAATATATAAAAATAAAACAACTATGGCAAAAGCAAGAAAAGAAGGTAAACCTAAAAGAAATAGAAAAAACTTAGTTAAAACACATAAAAGACTTCAAAATAATTACGAATTATTAAAAAAATATGAAACCATCCAATAAAAGATGGTTTTTTTTATTATATTTGTATAAAATATATTTTATGAGGCGATTTAAAGAATACAAAAAAGAAGAGTTACTAAATTTGATAAATCAATTATCTATCGAAAGAGTTAATGATCAAATTGTCACTAAATATGGAAATAGAGTATTGAAAGTATCTAATGTCTCAAAAAGATATGAGATATTCGATATTGTATCATATTTACGTCAAAAAATTGAAACAATTGAAAGTAATTTCACTATTTCCAAGTACCATTTGTCTATTGTAGGTGGTCAACAATTCCTACAACTAGTTTCAGATTCAGTAAATATAAATGGTATACAATTTCATAAGTCGTTTTACATATTAAACTCAACTGATAAATCAAGAAGATTGAGTTTCTACAGCGGCTTACACTCTGATAGTTTTTATTTTATCGGTGGTAAAAATGCCGGACTATCTAAGAAACATCTTAAAGGTGTTACATCAGCAGCAGAAGTTGCATCAACTGGTTTATCAGGTGAAACTTTCTCAGAACAAATTGAATCAATTTCTAGTTTAGTTGGTCATAGAATTAAACTTTCTAAAATTAGAGAAGTTATCTTAGGTAATAATGAAGAAATACCAAGTGTCAATCATAGAAAGTTCGATGCCTTTAGAAACACACTTAGACATGATTGTCATATTGGATTAGTTAAACTAACTACTCAACAAAGAAACAGTTTATTAACACCATCAGAAAGATTAACAGAAGTTGCGGAGGATTTTTACTTAGACGCTTTTTATGTTTTTTCATCTTATATGAAATTGTTTAATAAACAAGACTCTCATATTATCAAAAAAGAAACTGATAGAATCATGGGTATAACACAATGGTCTGTTCGTAATTCTATATTAGAATCATTAGGAATTTAAAAAATTATTATTATCTTTAAATAAAAAATCAACACTATGAAAACCGGAACAAAAAATGTAATAGCTATTGAAAAAGCTACAGAGTCTATTGAAATGTTAACTAAACTTTTTAAGACAAAAAGAATTTCTTACGAGAAATTCGTAGAAGGCATCAATTTGAACCTTTCAAATATGTCAAGTAAGAGAGACTATATCCAATATTTGAAAAACATTGGATTTTATGATAAGTTAGTTAAATAAAAAAACCCTCTTTAAGAGGGTTTTTTTATTTGATTTTTTGATAAACTATGATATCATCAATCATATTAAAACTTAATTCATTGAACTTTTCAATTAATTCTTTACTACCATATTCCATAACACGGAATTGATCTAAGCCAATTATTATACCACCAACTGGTATCTCGTCAATGATCTTTTCGAAAAACTCCATCAATTTCTCAGATACTTTAAATGGTGTATAAAACCAAATAAAGTTTATATCTGAATAATTATAATTCATTATATCATCATGAACTATATTCAAATCACCATTCCAATATGATAACAAATCACTTTTCAATGAATCAACATATTCATCACATTTTTCAATACCAGTAAATGTGAATTCTTTGTCAGTGAAATCTTTTGATTGTAAGTAAAGATCGTACATCACTGTACCAAATCCAATACCACAATCGCAAATATTATTCTTATTTGAAAGAAAGCCTTTTTCATCTAATCTTTTCAATAGAAAAATATTTCTTTCTATGTTAGATTCCACATATTGCCACTCACCATCAGTGTCAAATTTATCTAAATCAACTTTTACAGTAGATTTTAAATTGTTTACTTTTTCAAAGTATTCCACTAAAAGTGGATTAGGTTCAATTATTTCAGTCATATATGTTATATGATATTTATGACCTTTGTTTATTCTTTTTCACTGAAGGCCCAAATTATTAAATAAACAAAAAACCAACCAGTTAAAACAAAACCAACTCTCCATATGATTGGATCAATTCCAGACCATTTACCAAGTCCTTCACAAACACCACCAATATAACCACCTTTTCTTTTAAACTTTTCCATATTAAATATATATTTATTTACAAATATACCATTTAAAAATGAAACTATCAGCAATCGAAAAAAATAAAAAATACAAAGTTAAATCTATCGAAGATTCTAAATATAAAGTAAACATTTTAGAATTTGGAATCTTTCCAAATCAAATAATAGAATTTGCTTTCAAAGCCCCACTTGGTGGACCAATCGCAATACTAACTGGTGATTGTATGGGAAATGTTATAGCAATAAGTAGAAAAGAAGCTGATTTAGTTATTGTTGAAGAGATATAAAAAAAGAGAGTTAAAAACTCTCTTTTTTTTATTTTAATCTTCATCATCCCAATCCTCATCATCTCCATCATCCGCCGACCAGATGATTTGGCGAGAACCTTCAAATCCTCTATTACTAATTTTACCAGTATTTCTATTCCAGTATCTCATATTATCAACTGATGGATAAGCACGATAACCTTCTGGTTTAACTTTAGTGTGAGCAACATATGTTCCACCACCTTCATAGATGTAATTCCATCCTTTGGATCTAGCATACTCCCTAAATACGTTAACATCAGAATCCGCACTTGTATAAATACAATCCATCAAAACACCACCATTTTCCAATGTCCAAAGAAGTGCTCTGCCAATTATTTTATCCGGATTATCTAATGATTTTAAAATAAGTAATTTAACTGTATCTGGATTATCAATATAAATTTCTAACCAATCTCTTCTTCCAACTGCTTGACAAGAACCACCTAAACTTCCTCTATTTGGAGACTCATAGTTTTCTCTTTTATACCAGTAAAGAAGATCTTCACCATCAACTATTTCAAATCTTGAGAATACATCATTCATTACCGCAATAACACCTCTAAACTCATTTACAAATGTTTCTAATTGAGCATCGTTAAATCTTAAACCTTTAGCATTTAAAAGAGCTCTGATTGCTCTACCAATTCTAATAGTTTGTCTTGATGAAGTAAAAACTTTATTTTTTAATTCTTCATGAGCGTTAGCCAATCTTTCTTGACTATAAACACCTTCACCATTTTCAAACTTAACATAACACCAAGTTTTATTTGTTCTTGGAGAAGTCCATTTTGACATAACTTCACCATATTCATTAGCTTGTGGATGATAAACTGGAGTATCAACAACCGGTTCATAACCCATTCTTCTAAAGATATTAAGGTTTCCTGCAGTATTTGTTAACCAATTACCTCTACGGCCCGTCCATTTAACCATATCTTTATCTAATCTTATAATAGCTTGAGCTGTTCTATCGTTAGTAAATGATAGTTCATTATCGTTATCAATTAAGATATCAAAGAAGTTAGATACAACATCTAAGTCTTCATTTTCAATTTCTAATAAGGCTTTAGCAACCTCGTTATCAGGTAATCTTTGTAAAGCCTTTTTAAACTTAGGTGAGTAAGCAACAATAGACTCTAAAAGAAGTAAACTTTCTTTTAGAAGTTTTTCTGATAAAAAATAGTTATAGTTTAATATTTTATTCATAAATTTATATATTAATTTTTTTATTTAGAAAATGAGAATTAAATATAAAGAAACTTATATTGAAATAAATCAACGTGGTTTTAGTATAGGAGTCTATTATCCCGAAACTGAATTTGAAAAAGATAAATTTTATTTTCATTATCTTACTGAAGATGGTAATAATTCGAGTCTTACTTCAAAAGTAAAACAACTTGCTTTCAAAGGTGGTATGGCTTTAAATTCAACTCCTGAAAAAATGAAAGTAACTATGGAAGATCTTAAAGAAAAATTTACTAACTTTGATGAATTAGGTGGTGGTAATATAATAGAATTTTTACACTACCTACAAGCATGTGAACGTGATAATAAATTAAATAATATCCTAAATGGAAATAGTTAAATGGTTTAAAAATTTATTTTCAAAAGTTGAGAATGTAACTACTGAAAATAAACCTAAAGTAAAATGTGGTCGTTGTAAAGGAACTGGTTATTACATGGCTGATAACGCTGAATTCCAACAACGTATGTATTGGTGTAATTGTAAAATGAATTATGGTAGACCACCAGGTGATTGTCATTCAATAGATTGGAGATGGGAAACTTGTTCACATAAAATGATTATTGATAATGATTATTTTCCCACTGCGTTTAATGGTTTTAAACCACCACATCCAGATACTATCTTCGAACCTTATTTAAAAGTTTATGTATATAAACAAAGTCAAAATATTATACTAGGTAGAGTTAGATGGGTTAAGAAACTATCTTATGATGGTTTAAGTGTAATATGGGAAGATTTAGGTGGTTTTTATGATGAAGTTGAATATTCGGATTTAGTTGCAGAGATAAGAGATAGTAAGTTAAAAGAGTTAGGTATTTAACGTTTTAAATACCTAATAATTAAATTTCGCTACTCAAACTACTATTCATTTTATCAATAGTTTTTTTGAACTCATCTACACATTTGTCTATGTAATTTGGATCTTTCTTATAAGCATTTGAATAAACATCTTTTACTTTAGGAGCTTCATTTGATTTTGTTTTCATTGATATTTTTTCTCGTTTTCCAAATTCTCCTTTATTACCAGAACTTACAAAATTTCCTAATCTATTTTCCCAATAAATCAACTTTGGTAAAAAACTATCCCAAATAGATTTTTTTTTCATTTTTTGTATATTTTGTATTGAATTAAATAAACTTTCAATTATCTCATAACCACCTGGAAAAGAAGATATAGAACTAAAAATACCCATTAATAGAATTTTAGAATTTATTTTATCTATATAAGGAATTTCCTCACCATTCCACAGAGTAGATGATTCAAGTAAAAACTCTTGATACTTTTTTAACCTAATCATATTATGTTTTTATTTAATTTATATATTAATATTTATTATCAAATATTTGATATTTTAGTAAAAATTTCATATTCATACTCTGGGATTTCCATCAATACTTGATCAATATAATCCTTTATTTCTTCAACATCACCAACATTGAAGTTTTCAAATAATTTTAAATATTTCATAATTTATATCTTCTCATTTTCGTTATAGTTGTTTTAATAACTTGTTTATCTAAATAATTATTTTTATCTTTGTTAAAAATATAAACTATGTTTAACTTAGTTAATGGATAAAGAATTCATAGAAATACTCAATAAAAAAAGAAGTGAGCTAACTCCAGAAATGATTGAAGAAGCTAGAAGACTTCAACTTAAATTTATTAATGAAGATTTAATGAAAGAATTAATTTTATTGAGAAAGAGTAAAATTGTTAAAATATGGAAATAAGATGATAAGGTATTCCACAAGACTAGTGTTATTACTAGGAAAAATTGTAATCAAAATTCCTCTTTCTAAAAGAGGATATCTACAATGCAAGAATGAAAAAAAGATGTGGGATAAATATAAACATCTTAACATCTTAGGTAAACTTTATTGGGAATGGAATGGTATTATATGCATGAAGAAATATAAACCAACCAATGTATTAATAAATCAAAATGAAGCTAATAACTTTATAGACACAGTAATAGGTGTAAAACATATGATACCAGAATTTGACATTGATAAATGTGATTTATATCGAGCAGAAAACTGGGGTAAGTCTGGAAATGATTATGTGTTAATCGACTATGGAATAAACGAAGAAATATCTAAACTATATTAAAATGAAAAAAGTAATATTCTTCCACGGATATGGAGGAGAACCAATACCAGAAATAACCGAGGTATTCAAATATATCGGATGGGAAACTATTCAACAACATATTGATTATGATGAAGAGTGGGAAAAAGACCTCGGTAAATCAATAACCGAACAATCAATGGAATTAGCCAAAGATTGTGATTTAATCATAGGTCTTAGTTTAGGTGGTTATACTGGCCACTTAATTGCTAACCACTTACAAAAGAAATGTATTCTTATAAACCCTGGTTTAGATAGAGACCGTTCACTTTTAGATATAAAAGAATTTGATTATCCACACATTGTAAACAACTGTAAATTAGAAGTTTACCTTGGTGCTAGAGACTTTCAAATACCAAACCACTATACAACAGAGTATATAGAAAGAATGGGTATTGAAGCAAGAGTAGAAACATTAGAAAAAATGTATCACGTTTTCAACATAGAAGAGTTTATTACTATAATGAAAATGAGTAAATTTATTTTTGGACAAACTACTGATTTAATAAATACTTAATGTTAAGTATATTAAATGAATTTTCTGTATATAATCTTAATTTAGACTGTAAACTATCAGATATAACTGATGTATATGATTTTATATCTTTTATGTTAAAGTGTGAAGAATATTATAACTTTGAAATATATGATAATGAAGCTATTTTCTTAGAAACACAAGATATAACATTTCTACAGATAGAAGACTTTTTTATCTTTTTAAGAGATGGTTTTGCAACTCCTTTTATCAGTAAATTAATAATTGATAACTTAAATGAGTTGAAACAGAATAGACCAGATTATGAAAAGCATATTATTAATAAAAGAGATAATATAATTAATGACTTATTAAAATAAAAAAACCTCATCATTGATGAGGTTTTTTTTTATTCTAAAACTTCTGAACACAATTGTTCAAATTTCACTATCGCTTCGCCCCATTTTCTACCATCTGATGATTGAAGCCAACTAGCCGCATTTTTTTCAGATACTTTTGGACCTATATTATCAAAGAAAATTCTAACAGCGTCTTTAGCTCTTAATGGATCTTTAGTTTTTAATTCTCTGAGTAATGTTTTTAATCTTTCAGTTACTTCAACTACTGCGTTAGAACCAGCATATCTTTCTGAAAAACATTTTGCATATATTTTAGCAAATACATCTAAATATCTTTCTAACAATTTAACCAATTCATCACAAGCCCATACATCCGGATTTTTAACCCAAGATGGTGGTGTTGGTGGTGATCCAGCAGAAGCTTTTGCAAATTTAAATTTATCATTAGTAACAATTGGATCATTTGGATTATTTGGTGGTGGAGGTGGTGAACCACCTGCTGCAGCTTGACCAGAACCTTCAGATTTAGATTTCCATTCTTGAACAAATGGACTATCTTCTGGTAATAAATCTTCAACAACTTCATCATATTTAGTTGGGAATAAATAATAAGTATCTTTATTATATCCTAACTTATCAAAGAAATCTGGCTGTTTACTAACATTACGTACATATTCTACTTTGAATCCAATTTCTGTATTATCTCCTTTTTTCTTACAACCTGGACAAGATGTTCCATAAAGAGCTTCTACTTGTTCTTCAGCATCCTTCGCTGTTCCATTATCTACAACAGACTTAAAATGGTGACCACATAAACCACATTGAACTGGTACCTGTGATATCGGAATATTCATTAACTTATAAGGATTTATAATTGGTAAATCAAAAAGAGTCATCATTTTTGTATAAACATCAACTTTATCAGTACTCAAATCACTATGGTTAAAACCATCATTACCAGTTATTGTACCATCAATAGCTTCGTTGATTCTTTTAAGTTCTTGATATTTTTTTAAATATTTCATATCTTTACTTTATTAATTTTCTTTATATATTAAAAAATAAAACTTATATTTGTAATTATAAATAATAAAAATGGAAAGAAAAACTTTAATTAAATTCTGGACAAACTTTACCAGAAACCTAATTATTATTAATCCTGGTCGTTTCTTGATATTACTTATATCAATAATATTCTTAGGTATATCAACACTAATACCAAATCAAACAAAATTCTATAAAGTCGAAAGATATATAGTCGATGGTGATAAACATTACTATGAAACAACATCAAGTTATACCGCCTTAGAATATGATACCGAACAAAAACTATTTCAAGATGATGGTGATACACTTATTAAAGTAGTAGAATGGCATGAATTAAGAGTTATCACAATTATAATCGTATCAATACTATTCTTAGTTTTTATAGGGAGTTTATTCATTGAAGAATTGGAATTAAATAAAGTCCGAAAAAAGACCATCATAAATAACTTTACTGAAAGACATATTGAGGGCCAATGGGTTTATACATCTTATAATAAATTATTAAAAAAGAGCCCTTACAAAAAAGATATTGATCAAGTAATGTACGAAATCTCTATTAATGACTTTTTTAATTTAGAAGATTTTTATACAAAAGCAGAAATTAGAGAAGGGAAATTAAACAAACTAGGAATATGATAAAAGTTAAAGCTATTCTAAAAAGAACCGGTGAGGAATTTAACATAGATATAATAAGAACTTCTAAAGCAATGTCGGGTTCCATAACAATAAATGTTAAAGATTTAGAAATGAAACCATCTTTTATAAAATATGAAGAAGATGGTAGACCAAAAGTTTGGAATGCTGACGGAACTCCTAAATATATTAGAATAGAAACTTTCCATGACTTTAATAGATACTGGGATGTTATTTGGGTTGATGTTGAAAGTTATGATAAATTAAATTATAAAGAAAGATATAGTATGATCTACGGGAGTTTTAAACCAACCATAAGAGATCAAAAGTTAAATCAATTAGGAATATGACGACTTTAATATGTGTCGGTGATGAACCCGGATTCACAATCGGTAAAGAATATGAGTTTGAATGGATTAAAATTGAAACTAAAAATGAGTTTGAATGGATTGCTCCCACTATTTCAATTAAAAATGACTCTGGTAAGTTAATAAAAAACAGATTAAATGAGTTTATCATAACTATGCTCCCACCATCAGATATATGGGTAGAATATATTGATGTGAGTAAGGATGGTTTAACAAGGGGTAAATGTTATAACTTATTAAGAAGGGGTAATATATCACTAAATGATGAACACTATTATTTTTTAGATGATAATAATAAATTTGTTGGTGCTTGGAACGGGAGAAGATTCCGTGATGTAAGTAAATTAAAACTTAGAGAAGAGAAATTAAAAGAATTAGGAATATGATACCATACGAAACATTTCCAATGCACGAAAAATATCAAGAAGAAAAATTCTTTCTAATAAAAAAGGAATTTAACCTTCCTTATTTAGAAGATGGTAGAATGAAAACAACCGACTTTGACGAACAGTTTGAGTGTATTGAGTTTGAAGAAGGTGATATAATTGAAATTAAACCATTTAAATACTCTCACGATGGTATACTTTATACTTATTTAGTAAACTATTACATAGATGATGAAAAATTTGAATGTGGATGGGAAACTGCTATGTCATTGGATTTTATATTAGTAAATAAACTAGTCTTTGAAGATGTCACACTCTCTATGAAAAGAGATAAAAAAATTGATTCTATAATAAAAAACAAATAAATAAAATCTACTATAATCTAAATAACGTTAAAAATAAATATATGGAAAACACAACTAAATTTGATTTATCCTTTGATAATCTTTATTCAATAACTGAAGACTATCAAATTGAAAACTTAACTAATGCTATTGAAGAATTAGTTAGAAGTAAAAACTTAGAAGAACTTACTACACTAACAGAAACAATAGTCACATTTGTAAATGAAAATCACGAGTGTTCATGGATGCTATTCGCAATTGACCAATTCTTAGGCGAATTGTACAACACAATTGAAATTGAATGCGAAGAAAATGAAACTGAAGAAAATAAAGAAGTATTTTCTTTAATTCAAGAATTTAATTCTGGCTATACAGACATAGTATCAGAAAAAATTGAATTCAGTCCTGAAGAAGAATTTACTGTTTATTTTAACCCAGAAAGAAATTCTGATGAATACTGGAGATCTAACAAAGATTGGCTTTGGTCTAAAGAACAAGGTGGTGAGGAAATGACTTTCCCAGAATTAATTATTAAAGAAGCAGGTTTGAAGTGGACTAAAACTGAAGAGTACACACCAGGATTTGATTTCGAAAATCAAAGAGATTGGAACACTTATAAACACCGAGCTATCACATCATTGTGGTTGGCATTAAGAGAATACGCTGGTGATTTCCCAGATGCTGAAGATATGGCAATTTGTTTATGGACAGTATTTGATGATGCGTTCGAAGATATGGAAGGTACTGGTACTAACTTTGAAATCGTAAAAACTATTTTCACAAAAATTCTTTATGTTGATTTCGATTCATATAACTCAGATGATACTGATGATGAAGATTTAAATCCATACATGAGTTATGTACATGACTTTGAAAAATTATCACAAGAGTTATTAGATAAAGATATCTTTGATCTTTCTCCTTATGGTTGGGGTCAAGAAGATTAATAAAAAAAATCCCATCATAACTGGTGGGGTTTTAAGAATTTTGTGACTTTGTATCAACTTTAGAATAAGCGTCACACTTACTGTGACTAGTTGAAGAGCAAGAGATTACTAATAAACCTAATATAATAATTATAAATATTTTTTTCATTCGTTATATATTAAAAACACTTACGTAACTTTAGAAAAAATAATTAAAATAAATAAAATATAAAATTATGGGAAAAAAACTAACATGGTTTGAGTCTTACACAACAATCGTTAAGTACTCAACACAAATTACAGACGAACAAGCAGAACAGTTCGAAGAAGACCAAGATAAATTCTTAGAAGAATTTGATTACCAAGCCGATCAAGATTTTGAGTGGGATAAAATCAAAAACGAAGAAATTGGAGATTTTGAAATAGAAGAAGATTAATTTTTAAATAGTAATAATATGCAAATTAGAAAGTGTCAAAGAGTAACTAGTTACCTATCATCAGAAGTAGCTAACTTAAATCCTGAAGATTTCAGAAACTTATCAATTCCTTTTGAAGGTGAAACTGATGAAGAATTCTTAGCATATCTTGAAGAAAACAAATGGGAACTTGAAGAAAACTACGAAGAAATTAATGAGGAAGTTCTAAATGAACTAAACAAACTATGGGAACCAGAATGGACTGAGTATAGTAACTCTGCTTGGAATGTTGAAGATTCTTGGTTAGAATCTGGAGAAGTTAATGAAAAATACTCAAAAACTGGTGGGTTTGAAATTTCAAAATCAACAGATTTATCTTAAATAAAGAATTTATTATTTTATCAACCTAATACCTAATCTTATGATAACAACTCAATTCTACGTCTATACAGACGACACCTCAACAGAAACAGCAGATCAAATCATCGAACGTTTTAAATCAGATTACCCTGAGACAACATCTGTGATTAATTATAATGAAGACGAAGAACTACTAACCATCACATTAGAAACCGATGTAGATGATATTGAAGATATTGATACATTCTTATGTGAAGAAATTTGCCAAGAGTTCGAACATTATTGTAGTATATCAAACCAATCATCTGTTAAAGCTTATTACTTTGATGAAGAAGATGAGTGGGTTTATAAAAACTAAATGATAAAAAAACCCATTCTATTTGAATGGGTTTTTAATTTTATAAATCTAATCCAGATAATACAGAAGGTTCTACTTTAACATCCATTTCATCAAATGCCATGAGAATATTACCATTCTCATGTAAAACTCCAATAAGTCTGCCGTCCATCTCAACTAATGTAAATCTTTTACTACCAATTACATATTGTTTCCAAAAAGGCTCAGACTTTTGAATACCCAATCCAAATGATTGACCACTTGTTTCAGGATTACCATAAAGACACCACATAACTGGCTTTTCATTTTTATCAATCCATTCTTTAACAGTTTTACAAAAATCAACATGTTCTTCAGGTCCAAATGTATGTGTAGCAATCATCTTACCATTTGGGTTTTGATATGATACTTCCTCATTAAGGAAATTATTAAATTTTTTTAATTTCATAATATTTGTATTTTTTTATTACCAACCAACGTTAGATAACTCAGAACAGAAATCATTCCAATCATCTTCACCTGGGAAAGAATTTGGAAACTCACTTTCTAACATATAAACTTCAGCTTCTTCTTCACTCATCATATTTTTATAATTATCCAATCTTTCTTCAAATTCTTCTTTTGATGGATATTTTTCTAAGAATTCATAAAAGAAATCATTATCTAATAATTTATACCATTTCTCAGCAACTTCATCAGTAGTACTTGGCTCATCATCATAATAAGCATCATGTTCTTCTTCTTCTTGAGGTTGTCCTTGTGGCATTTGTCCTTCAAAGTCTTCATCTTCTTGTGACCAAGATTCAAATGTTTTTAAATATAACATACGTTTCATATTTCAACTTTATTTTTTACTATAAGTATATATATTAAATTAAAATTCTTATTTTTGTATTTATGAAATATGGATTAAAAACACTTGAAGAATTAAGTAATTATCAACCAGGCGCTCAAGAAGGCGACTTAATAGTATCTATAACAAACAACTGTAAACTAACAAAAGGAAAAACCTATACTGTTGAAAGAGGATTTTATGGTCCTAAAGTAAAGAATGATGTAGGTGAATGGACCTCTGATATGTCACTATTCGTTTTTGAATGTGATTGGAAGAAAGCAATGAGAGATCTTAAACTAAGAAAAATAGGAATTTAATAATGGACTTTAAAGGAAAATCATATAGATGGAATATAACCGACCATTATGGTTGGGATGTTAATCTACAAGATATGAGAGATGCCAGACTAGGTAATCTACTAAATGTAGATTGTGAAGAAGATGATAAGTTCTTATATACTATAACCCTACACGATAAAGATAGTTCAATGGATATGACAATACTTACATTCTATCCAATAGAAAAACGACTTAAAGTAAAGTCTAATCAAATCGGTGTTAATGGCTTATATATGAACTTTAAAGCCGATAATATAAAAGAATGTGAGAATATAATCGAAATGATATTAGAACCTAATAACTTAGTAGTATTTGATAAATATAAAATTAAGTAAATTATAATTCAACCCAATCTAACCATTTACCATTCTCCTTAAACTTATATCTTTTGGGTTTGATTTTTGGACCAACATATCTTAAAGCATATACCTTACCATCATTACCTATTTTCTTAAATAACTCTTCTTCGATAATTGATTTAAGTCCTAATTTATCCAAACTATTCATATAATAAGTTGTATAAGCAACATTCGCTGAATCTTGAAAATTTTCAGAATTTACCGGATAAAACCCAAATTCAATATCTTTATTACATTTAGGAATAATAACACCCATTCCTTCTAATTCTTCAAATGTAGTTGTAAAGTCATTTTGACTAACATCATCGGATAACTTAACTATAACATTAAATTCATGACCATCATTTGTTACTTTTAAAATTTTAAATCTACTATCCAACTTATTTTCTAAACTTTTAACTAAAATTGGTAGTTCTTTAACTAACTCATAATCTATATCAAAGTTATCAGTATTTAAAATAGATTCAATCTCTATTAATAAATCACACTTTTTCATAGCTGATGATGGCATGCCAAATCCCATTGAAACTAATGTATTTTCAGCTGATTTTTCATCTGTTATTACATAAAATCCATTACCTTGTGTTCTACCTGATGATAATGTTATGTCTATACCATTTAAAAGACTTTCTAAATGTTCTTTGTCTGTTACGTGATAAAATTTAGAAAGTTGATTGTACTTTTCTAAAATAAATTTTTCGTATAATTTTAAAAACTTCATAGATATATTTTTTTTTATATCATTATATATTAAATTAAAATCTTTTTTTATCCAAAAATAGATATTAATTCTTCTTTTGACTTATCTTTTATTAGATCATGTTTTATCATAAGACAATCATCTTCAAACCAACATTCATTACTCTCCTTTGAGAAAATTTCGGGTAAATCTTTTAGATATTTAATACTAAAATCATTTAGAGTTGGATCTAAAACTCTATTTAAGTTTTCCAATAAAGTTAAGTTTTTATCATAATCAGGGAAATAAATTGTCATTGGTTCAGATCCATCTATAGATACTCTTTTTTGTGCATATTTTTTATTACCAAACTCATTATACTTTTGATCTAAATATGGTTTTAATTCTTCCCATTTAGTATCATTTATTTTATGACCAGCTTTAGCCTCAACTACATCAATTATACCCCTAAACCAATTAACAAGTAATCCAGGTGAATCATAATCAAATATTGGATTTCCAGAAGCCACTTTAAAAATTGTTAATCTTTTAAAGGCATACCACATATCCATACTTGGACAAACTCCTATTTTTGTTGTGTTATAAGGAATTACTAAATAAATAACTTTACCATGAGACATTTTAACTCTCGAAAGTCTTGAAGTACAAATTGATTTATTTCTTCTTGGATACTCTTTCCAAGAATCTATATTTGATAAGACTAAATTATGATAATTACCAACTGGTGAGTGAGGTGCTAATCTCTCATGAGATGCAGAAACTGGTTTTGAATAAACTATATCTCCTATATCATTAGTTTTTCTAAAAAGTAGTTGATCACTATTAATATTATAATCTAAACTTTTTAATATAGTTAAAAAATCACTACAATTTTCAACTAAAAGTGATTTAAATTCATCAGTTGTTATTTCTTTAACAGGTAGAACACCATCAGATGGTCTAAACTCTTCAAATAATTTTATATACTTCATGTTGTATATATTAAATATTCTTTTTATTTTTATATTTCATTATCGATAAATATAAAATTAAAATGAATAGAAAGATATACATAACACTCGGTATAATAATGAATATAGTAGAAATTACTATACCCGCACTATTTAGTGGATGGGGAATACTAATTGCTTATCTTTGTTTATTAGCTTATTTATTAGCAACACTAGTTGCATCATTTAGTAATAATTACTGTCCCATTTCATTCTGGTTCTGGTCATCCGATAAAAGAATATACCACGATGGACTTGGTACATTATATAGTGGTACCCCTGTCACACAAGATAAAGCAGAGTGGATTCATATTTATAAACAAAGATGGCTTTACCAAGTAGAAATAGCCAAAGTTGAATATACAGATAACTTACACACTTTAGTAATAAGAACTAAATCAAAGTTAGATGATATTTACCAAAAAGAGAATGCTGAAAAAATTAAATATTCAGCATTTGAAGAATGGGATGGTTACTTAGATACCCAATCTAAGAGAGACGATAAGTTAAATAAATTAGGAGTTAAATAGATATGGCAGCATTTCCACAATTAGGTTACGGATATAAATCCAATACCTCACACATAGCAAAAGAAGTTGAAACACCAAAAGAAGTTGAATTATGGTGGAAACATTGTTTAACCGATGAACAAAAAATTGAACTAATCGTAAAAAGACATCCAGAATGTTTAAGACAAAGTGGTTTAATGAGACTTGCGTTATGGAGAATTTATAATAAAAATCCACAGAAACTTTATGATGAATGGATTAAAGAAAATGAAATATGAAAAACCTTATAGGAAAACAATTCTTCTACATATCTCAAACAGATAATCAAATACTTTTTTATTGTAGTGATGGAAATATCTGGAAAATGTATCACGAACAAGATTGTTGTGAATCTGTTTATATAGAAGATATAGAAGGTGACTTAAATGATCTACTAAATACAGAAATCTTAAACGCTGAAGAAGTTTGTAATAGTAAAGTAAATAATGATGAATATGAGTCAGTGACTTGGACTTTTTATAAGTTTGCTACCATAAAAGGATATGTTACTATTAGATGGATAGGAACCTCTAATGGGTATTACTCAGAATCAGTTGACTTAAAACCATTAAGTATGAAAGACGAATGGAGAGATAAAAGACTCGAAGTGTTTGGAATAGAATAACAAGACTCTTTCATTTAATATATATGATATGGCAACATCAAGACCATTTTCATATAATACTGGAGCTCTTATACCTGGAACAACTCAAAGCGGAAATATAGCAACTGGGTTTCCAACCAACGGTTTTGCTTCAACCGGACTAAACTGGCGTAATGGACCTAATGAAGATTTAGGTTATGTTGTCGCTTTTGAGAAACCTTTAAACAACCAACCAACACCAGATGGTAAATCAGCATCGGTTAGGTTTTGGCGTTCTTCATCACAAACAGATAATTCTTTTATATCATTAGTACAAAGTATATCTAAAACACAATCATTTGCGAACGCATCTGATGCTAAAACATGGTTAAACACTAACGGGTATTGGACTTCTTACGCACCTACTATAACTATGACCGGACTAAGATTATACTTAGACGCTAGTAACTCTAGTTCATATTCTGGTACTGGAACAACTTGGTACGACCTTAGTGGGAACTCAAATGATGTTACTATGCAAAACTCAGGTAGTATTACTTATAATAGTGGTATCGGTTACTTTTCTACTGGATCTAATGGGTGGTTTAGTAAAACTAATGGTAACAATATGCCACAGGTAAACTCACCATATACATTAAGTGTATGGGTACAATTAGGATCTAGTTGGAGTGTAAATGGATTAATAAGTATAGGTCCGTTCGATACTAACCAATCAAACGCATTTAGAACGGATACTACGAACTCTTATTATAATTACTGGTGGGCCAATGACCTTTATGGTACTTCATCATTATCACCAGCTACAGTATGGTTTAATGCAGTTGCTAAGTTTGATGGTACAACCAGAAGTATATGGATAAATGGAAATCAAATATCATCAGATACTCCAGTAGGTCATAATGTAACAACAAGTGATATACAAGTTGGTAAAACAGTTGGTTCTGAATATCTAAATGGAAATATAGCTCAAGCTTTAATTTATGATGTCGCTATAAGTGACGATCAAGTGCTATCAAATTTCAACTCAACTAAAGCAAGATTTGGTTATTAATTATTCTTTCATTACATTTGTATTTAATTAACCTTAAATAATAAAAACCATGAATGACCAACTAAAATCAAAAATCAAAGAGTTTAATAACACTTTAGACTCTAATGTAGAATTAGATGATGCTGTAGAACTTACATTAGATTATCTAATTGATAATGACATCGTAGACCTATCTGAAGATGAAGATGGTGATATGTATGAAGCATTAAGCTGTGATGTATATGACTTTGTAGAAGAATTGAGAGGATAAATATGGAAGAAGAATTAGAGAAAAAGTACACAGAAGAAGATTTGAAGCGGGCCTTCAAAGCTGGTAGAAAACAATACTCAAAACTAACTTGGGGTGACGACTTCGTAGATGAATGGACTTGGTCTAACTTTAAAGAGTGGTTCACTAAGTTTAAAGAAAAAAATGAAAGTAGGTGATTTAGTTAAACCAACTAATGGATTTAATTATAGTGGAAAGGTTGAAGTTATTGATATAGGGACCGAAACTTTTGGTGATAAAAGAGTCCGTTTAAAGTACCACAATAAAACAAATATTAGGGGTGGTAATGTGATTTCTTGGGAAAGTGCCAGTGAATGGGAAGTTGATACTCAACAAATGAGAGATGAAAAGTTAAAGGACTTAGGGATATAAAAAAAACCTCATCATAAGATGAGGTTTTAATTTTATTTTTTATCTTCTTTAGGAGTAATAAATTTGTAATGAATTCTTGCGTAACCACCATAAGTTTCTTTAAAATCAACAAACTCAGTACCCTTTGGTAATAATTTAAGTATTTTTTTCTCAGCAGATTTTACTTCACTAACTACATCTTCTTTTTTAATATCAATGTCTAATGCTAATGAAACCAAATAAGTTCTTCCTTTTCTAGTATCATTTGATTCAATAAAAACGTGAAATTTTTGTTTTTTATCTTTAACATGAACATCAATAGATTTGAAAAGATCTCTTACATCTTTTTCTATATCTTTTAGTTCTTCTCTAGATACACCACTCTCAAACACTTTGAAAGAATTGAAATCTTTTATAATTCTAGTCATTTTATATAATTATTTTTTATTATATATTAAATATTTATTTTCATTTTTTTATTACCAAACGGAATCTTAAAGAAGTAGGATTATAAATTAGTCCATTGTTTATGCTCTGATACTTCTAAATTATACTTCTTAAAAAGTGGGTCTATTTCAACTAACCATGATTTAAGAGTATTTATATTATTATCAAATTTATCCAACAATAAAGATAATATAAAAGTTTCTAAATAAACAACAGATCTATAATGACTAGCAATTTCACCATTTGAAAAACTATCTTTACGAGCATCTAATGATTCTAAACCATCTGAATTAACATACTTATTCCATTCTATTAACTTCTTACCTTCATATGAATAAGAATAAACAACCTTCTTACCGACAACATATTTATTATTAAATGGTGATTCAGTCTTAACCAACTCTAAACCACTAATCCAATCTAATAACTCTATTAGAGTCTGTTTTAAATCACCAAACTTAGAGAATACTATAAAACTATTTAATGGCCCTACTAGATGAAAGTGATAACCAACTTCTAATGCCATTCTCTTATGAGATTCGAAGAAATCCCAATAATTATATTTACTCCTTATTTCCCTAGAATCGTCAATTTTCCAAATATAAATACCCCCATCACAATATATTTTTTCCAATTCGAAACTAACATTTGAATCTTCACAAAAATGAATAACAATATCTTCTAACTCTCCTTCTATCATAGGATCAACTGACTCGTTGAATAATTTCCAATTTTTAATCCACATAATAAATGTTAGTTATTTTATTAATACCATAAGTCCTTTCTAACCACTTCCTTAAAATATCATCTAATAAGTTAGCATCTCCAATACAAACATGTGGTATATAATATAAATCACTTTCCATAAATATATTGTTATAAATTAATTCATAATTCGAATTAAAAGTTTTATCAACCATAAATGAAATTAGATACTCATTTTCCTTATAGTAGTGGTCTTCACCTTTTGATACTTTAATTTTAAGATTATTATAATTCTCATCTAACCAATTTAAAACAGCTTCTTCTACACTTCCTTTATAGAAAATAAGAAATCCTGGCTTATTTACAACACTCCAACCTTCTTCATTAGAAAGTCTTTCAATTCTCTCAAAATCAACTTTTGATAATCCATAACCAGATACTCTGAATATAAGTAAATTAGTTGAGTTAGGATAATAATCATAAGGAACAATATTATCATAGTCAACTAAAACCCATTTGATATCCTCTAAACTATCTTCAACTGACTCGTTGAAATTTTCAAATAATTTAATCCATTTCATATTGTATATATTAAATAATATTATTATATTTGATACAATATAAATGATATGACAACATTCCTTATAATATTCTACATTGGTCTTGCTATAATGAATTCCATTGTAATTGCTGAGAATAACCCAGACGCCGACGAATTAAAAGATATAGATAAAAGTAAAGGATTTTTGAAACCTTATACACTCTCATTCTTATCTGCACTAATAACTACTTTGTTTTTTATAGATTCAAATATAATAATGGGTACTATATTTCTATTAAACGTTTTCTTAGATATTAAAATTAAAGCTTAAAATGATTGATAATTTAATAAATAAAGTTCTATTAAGAGATATAAAAGGTGGTAACTTCGATTTTAGTAGTTATAAATTAGGCACCGTTGGTGGATTTTCTATTGAATATTTCGAAGAAAGTGATAACTCATTTACTTCATATATCTATAAATCAAAAGAAGATTTAATACATGACTCTAAAATACTAATGGATATCTGGAGATAAAGAATTTCTTAACCAATCAACCTTTGATTCATGTACTAACAAACAAGGACTTGATGTAAAAAATTCAGCACCAGCAGATAACTTAGCTTTATCTAATTTAGATAATTCTTCTAAAGGAACTTTAAAATCAGGAGTATAATTAACCATTATAAAATTATCTTTGCTAACTGGTTTTCTACCAACTAATTCACTTCCACCTGGTCTATCATTAGATAAAGCCCATAAGTCAACAATTGGACAAAAAACAATTTCTGAATTATCATATGGTATAACTAAGAATATATCAGCTTCAACAAGAAATTTCAATGTTTCAGGATTAGTACCACCGATCAACGAATTCTTTCTTTTAACTGGGAAATTAGGATCATCAGCAATCTGATTAAAGAATTTTGGAAATGCTACTGGTCTAGCATTTCTAGGACTTGGTTGAAATAATTGTAGATCAGACTTACTACCTTTATTTTTACTTCTCCACAACAAATCATTACTGAATGAAAAGTTTTTACAATTTTGTCTTAGTAAGTCTAAGAACTCTTCTTCATTAAGATCTTTGCATCTTTCTATTCTTTCTAGACTTGTGTCAACACCAACAATACTTTCTTTAAATGATTTTAAATATTTCATATTGTATATATTAAATTAAGAATTGAAATAAACATCTTGTATCTTTTCATATAACTTAGACTTTGGAATAACTCCTATTTGTCTATTCACTAACTCACCATTTCTAAAGAATAAAATAGTTGGAATTCCTCTTACACTATATCTTGATGGTGCCTCAGGATTCTCGTCTATGTTTATCTTAAAAACAACGATCTTTTCTGCTAGATCATTTGAAGCATCTTCTAACTCTGGTGCTAGCTGTTTACAAGGAGCACACCAGGGAGCCCAGAAGTCTACGAGTACTAGTTTGTCGGAACTCTTAATCATTTCAAAGAAGTTTTGATCATTAATTTCTATAGTCATAATATTATATATTTATTTATTGTGGAATGAAATTAACCAACCATTTAAAAGTCTAATCGCTTCTTTTCTAAAAGCTTCATAATTCGTTTTTACAGTATTAAAGTTATTCTGTAATCCTTTTGCTTTTTTGCCTGAATCTGATTTGTAAAAATTAGCAATAGCTTCATTATCAGGAAAGTCTTCTTTCTTTAAAATTGGCTCACTTTTATAATCACCTTTTGGTCCTTCTTTTATTTCTTCTTTCCATTTTCTAACCAATACTTTATCTTCAGTCCAAACAAATAGGGGAACTTTACCAAATAAAGGACTCTTCTTTAAATCTTCAATTGTGCCAAATCCAATAAAATTATATCCCATTACTTTTTCAATTCTCATAACTGATTGTTTTATTAGGGAATCTTCATTAGTATTTGGATCATCATAATCAACATCAATTGGTGTTGTTTCTTCAATTTCTTTTAACAAAGAAGGATCTAAAGTTCTGAACTTAAATTCTTTTAAGTAATACCATTCATTAATTGGTTGATAAAAGCTCCAACCTAATTTTGATTGATCGTCTATTTCTATATTATAAATATTTCTACCATATATATTTTTATAGCTTGGATCAAAAGCATTACTATCTAAGAAATGAATACACTTCTTTTTATTAGGAAAGCCAACTTTAACAAGTGCCTCATTAAATTCATCAGTACCAATCATATTTCTCAAACTAGGAGTTAATTCTTTTTCTGACTCTTCACCTAAAAGTTCATTATGGTTGAAACGATAAAATTTCACATCATTTACAAATTTTTCAAATAGTTTTATGTATCTCATAAAGTATATATTATTTTTATTTATTATATTTTTTAATTCGAAACTTTAATATATAATCAAAAATAATATAGATTTATGAAAAAATTAAAATACATCAAGTTGTTTGAAAGTTTCGGTAGATTATATGAATCAGTAGATGAAAACTATGTTGTAAAACCATATGAATTCAAAACACCGCAAGACTGGGAAAATGAGTATAAACCAGACTCATCTGGTAGAAACATTGAAATAAATTCAAACACAAATCCACCACAAGCAGAAGTTAATGATTTTGAAGCTTATTTAGATAAACAAGTAGAGGATAAAAAGTCTTATGGAAATGAAGATACTTTTAAAGATATCATTCAGTTTCTTATTGAAAGAAGTATGATAGAAATGTTTAAGACGAAAACTCCAAATGAAGGAGGTCATTTTTGGAGTGATTCCTTTTTCAGTGGAATGTATGATACAGATTGGCATAAAAACGAAGATAAAATAACTGAGATTGCTGAAAACTTTATGTCAAATTTTTCATCTAATTCTGATTTTGAAAGAGATAGTGATGCCTATAGTGGAGGATATGAAGATTCTAGTAGTGGTTCATACAGTGGTACTACAGATTTTAAAGGCGAAGAGGTTTTTAGTTGGTCTTCAGGTGGAGATGGATATAATTTTAGCGGAACTTTAGATAATGTTGAGATGTTATACAAAGAGATTAAAGATTATTTAACAATGGTTCTTTATAGTTAATTTTAGGATTTAAGTTATATGAAATAGAGTAGGTTATAAAACTTACTCTTTTTTTTGTTTATCGTTTTTTAGTAATTAGTAGAAACTTTATGAGGTATTTCACATATACCTTGTTATAACTCGTTTTAATTATGGCAACATATAAATTTGGAAAATACAAAACTTGGGAAGGATATCAATATTTCGCAATTAGTAAAAAAACATTTTTTGGGTGGAAAGAGGAAAAAATTTGGCGTTTAGGTTATGAGTTTTTTGGTGATTTTACGAAAGAAGATGAAAATAAACAAAAACAACAAATGATGGAGACTGTGGATAGACTTGTTAAATCAGGGCACACAGTTCTGTAAAATGAGTTATAACGGAGAATTAAACATAACGGTTACAGATAAATGTAGTTTTAACGAAAGTTTAATAAAATGGAAGAAATTAATAATTTAGAACCTAACTTAGATAGAAGTGATGAAAAATTACATTTATCTGTTGTTAGTTGTAGTGTTTGTGGAGGACAAGATATTCTTCACGAAGAAAAACAGGGAAGAGGATTACCACCTAAAGGTTGGGTAAGGAAAATGGGTGATAATAGAAGAATATCTTGGAGTGGAACTTGGGATGTTTGGACTTGTAAAGGTTGTGGTGAAACTTGGAGGGAGTTGCGTAGATAAACATTACAACTAACGTCTGATGATAAACAATCGTTTTAATGTTGTTTATCATTTGTTAGGTTTAGTTATTAATTTGTTTTACCTTTGAAAAATATAGAATATGCTTATAGAAGAACTTATATCAAAATATGAAATGCGAAATCAAGTAATTGATAGGTTAACCGATGAATTTGACCATCAATTGCGATTAGCTAAAAAGGAGATACCTAACAATGTAAATACTATACAGATAGCTGATATGAAAGCATCAAATGATAGGCTTACTCAAGAGTGGTCTTTGAATAATAAATTCATTGAAGACTTAAAAAAACTAAAAACAAATTAATGATTGAACATAACGGTTGGGTGTATATGTAGGTTTTTTTTGAAACTAAAATTAATATATACTACAAAACTAAATAAAAAACTTACATATACACCTTGTTATGTGTTAGTAAAAAAAGATTAGATTATTATGAAATACTTGAAACTATACGAAAGTTTTATTAAGTTTAAGACATTTGAGAATTTTTCTTTAGTAGATAATATATTCAATCAAGTTCCATCTGATGTCAAGCATAGTCTTTCTTGGAAAGGATTTCTTAGTCAAAATGATAAATTCTCTAAATTTTTCAGTCATTCAATAGAGGATGATGCTAGAAAAGAATTTTTTAAAATTAAAGATATTGATAATAAAACAGAAGAAGAAAAAAATAAATTATGGATAGAAAAAAAGTCTTTATCTCTAAAAGAACATTGGTCAAAAATGTGGATTTCTATTGAAGATATAATAAAAGAAAACAATGTTCATTTTTTCACTCATGTTTCTTTAAACCCTAATCTTAGCACAAGCTCTATAAAAAACGCAATGAATCCAAAGTCTTCTGATAGAGCAGAAACCTTAGAAGATAAGGAAAAAGGACGTGATAGGAATATCAAGGATAAATGGGGTTTCTATCTGAGTACTTATGATGAAGATGAAAAGACGGATTGGGACACACTACACTATATGGCAAGAGCTTCCGAAGACATTAATAGTATATTTGTTTATTCTATAAATATCAAACCAGGAAGTAAGTTTTTGAGAGCAGACTATTTTGACTTCAAAATGATATCCGAAATGGATGAAGATTCAATGAACTTGGTTAAAAGTTTGGGTCTTTCTGGTGTATATAGTGAAAGACCGTATGGTGAAGACAAATTAGAACCAGAACTTGATGATCAAGGAAATGTTAAATATAAACCGGGTAGTTGGGAACTTATAGGAAAAAAATATAAACAAAGCTCTCTTGAGATATGTGTTGTAGATATAGATTGTATTCAGTCTATAAAGAAAGATGATGAGCTAAAGAAAAAATCTATTCAACAGATGTCAAAAGAACCAAAATATTCAACTGGTCAATATTCAGTTAATAAACTTATTCAATAAACTTAAAATTAATTTTTTATTACACATAACGTCTGATGATAAACAATCGTTTTAATGTTGTTTATCATTTGTTAGGTTTAGTTAAAAAATTATTTACACTTAAAAATAAAATCATGGAATATAAATTAACACATAAATGTCAGTTAAACAAAAGAGGTAAAGATAACAAGAGTAGGTCTTATTTAATTTATTTTTTAAATGGTGTTGAAATTCTTAAACAAAAACTACCATTTGAAGAAGATTATGATTTAGGTCACCAACATCACACAGGAATAGAAAACGAATACTTATTAAATGGTAAAATATATCAAACACGAAGTAAGTTTGGTGAAAGAAGAAATGTGTCTTATCCTGTGTCAAAAAATAAATTAAATGAACTTGAGTTTCCTAATGATTTTAAATTGGAACTCTCAAAATAATTTTTTAATTGAACCTAACGGCTGGGTGTATGAAACGTAACCTAACCACAAACTTTGATTAATAACTTAATTATAATAGGTTATGTTTTATACACCTTGTTATACACAGTGCGGTTTATATGGTTTAAAATAAATTTTGAAATATTTATATATAAATGAAAAACAATGAGCGAAGATATTAGAAAAATGATAGATAAAGTGAAATCATTCAATCAATTCATTAACGAAAATGTTGGTAGAACATTAACATTATATCACGGAACTTGTGAAGGTAATGGTAAAAACTTAATTGAAAATGGTTGGAAACCAATAAATATTGGTTATGGTGGCAATATGGGAAATCCGAATTATCTGTATTTGACATCTGAACCAGAAGATGCTTTATGGTTTGCGGAAGAAAAAGGTTGTAATACAGTAATTGAGATAACAAACATTCCAATTGATTATTTAAGACCAGACCCAGAAGATGAAGCAGGTTTTACAATGAAAGAACTTTTAGATAGAATAGATAGTAGTAGATTTCCATCAAAATTTATTTTAACTAAACCGTTGGATAATTCACATTTTAAATCATATAATGTTTAATCGAAGCACTTTGGTAGCATTGTGTATAACTAGATTATATCTCTAACTCAACATTAATAATTAATTTACAAATACTTAACATATGAAAAAGACAAATTATTACGAAATTTGTAATCAAAAATTGAAGTATTAAAAGGAGTAAGTTTATTACTCTTTTTTTGTTTATAGAAACTTATTTCTTATATTTACCAAACTATTTATGAAATTATTTAATAACTTATAATGAAAATATACAGATTTATATCCTCTTTCTCGGAAGAAGATACTACAATAGGTCTCGAAAGACTACCCAAGACAACCCAAGACTTTTTGGCTGAATTTGTCAATCAATACGATTTATATGATCTTAAATATGACGGTAAGGTATGTCACTGGTACGAAGGTGATATGTACCTTAGTGTAGGTTTCTGTACTGATGAATACGCAATCGAATTTAAAAAGTGGGATGATATTATACACGAAGGTATGGAAGGATTTACCACAGTAGAAGATATTACTGATGAGGTATTATATGGTAGACATGATATGGAGATATATGGCTTCTTAAAAGAGAATGTGATAATTACCTTTGATGATTATATTGAGAATTATATAACAAAAGATATAATCTTAGATAAGATAAACTTATACGGGATAGATTCATTATCAGAGAATGATAAAAGGATTTTAAATGATGAGCCGTATGTAAGATATGTAGATACAATAATATCAGATATAGATGAATGAATTATATGAAATCTTTGAAGACCGATTCAAAGAACTGGATGACCAAAAGAAGAAGTATGGTGACAAATGGACATCAACTGAGTTAAGTCTACATTTACAAAAAGAAAGAGAAGTAGGTTTACTGTATAGACGCTTTAAAGATAAGTTTGAAAAGAAATGTTAGATTATCAAATTTAGGAATATGACAGAGGAAGAATTAGAAAAGTTAAATGAAGAAACCTATGAGTACTTTGATGTACCAGGTGCAGGTAAAATACAAATTGCAAAAGATCCAACTTGGACTACAGGTGGAGCAAAAGGATTTAGTTTTGGTGTAGAATGGGGTGGACATGGTTATACTGGTGGTGTCTTAGATAAAAAAGAAGCGGTTAGACTTGCTAGACACATATTAAGAGCGGTTAACTTAAATGAATTAGGAATTGACTAAAATATAAATATATGTTTGTAGTAAATAGAAAAGGAGGATCTTGGGATGATGCTTACACTGAATCATTATTCGTGACTCAAGATGAAGAAGTGGCTAAGAAATATTGCCATAAGGCTAATGAGGTCTTTAAAAGAATTAAAATGAGGTTCTATGAAATTGATTCTGAGTTAGAAGATCTTGATGATGAATCTACTAGAAGAAATCTACTATTACAATGGTGGTGTAAGTATCACACTTTAAGTGATGTGAATTCTCATGACTATGAACCTATTGAGGTAAGATAGACAATACTAAAAAACGTGCGGATTTTAGTATATTTATAACTATATTTGTATTGTAAAACATTTCCGAAAGGAATGGTTAGTCAGGTGGGCTAATTGGGAAGTCATCGTGGATTAAGTTCCTTATAACGTTATGATACAGGTTCGAGTCCTGTCCTGACTTCTATTGTTTGTGGGTATAACAGATTAAAACCCTCGTTAGTTAGGTGGCGGAATGGTAGACGCTAAGATGTAGTATTAGATAACCCACGGAACGGTTATATCATTGAGGTAAAATCCGATAAGTAAATTCCTCGTAAACTAATACGTACAGGTTCAAGTCCTGTCCTGACTACTAATTATACCTACTAAATGAATTAGGAATATGAAAGTTATTTGTCAAAGAAAATATAACTATATGCCAATCACACTTGGTAATATCTATGATGTTGTAGAAGTATGTTATGTTCCTTTCAGTTCTAGTAGACCTTTCGACGATTCTGGACCATTTTACAGACTAGTAAATGATATTGGTGAGATATCAGCATATAGTAATTATTGTGTTAGAGAACTTACAGTAGCAGAATTGAGAGAAGAACAATTTAAAGAATTAGGAATATGAGATGGGCTAGTCATAAAAATGGTGATAGAAGATATATCATTAAGTATGCTTGGTATCCAATCAGAATAGAAAATAGATGGTTTGATCCAAAAGTTGAATGGAGATGGTTAGAATTAGTTAAAATTCGCCAGGAATATTATACATATAGCGATGATACTAATATATTTAAAGATATGAAAAATTCTTTAAAAATATTTTTCATTGGTGGTTTCTGGAAAAATGAAGTGTTTGTTGACTTTGATAAATCCGAATTAAGAGAAAGAAAACTAAAGAAGTTAGGAATATGAGAAGATTTAACTTAGAAGATGTTTTTCAAATCAGAAACTCAGATATTGTAATAAGTGGTAGAATGGTAGAAGGCGAAATTCGAGTTAATGACTTAATTATTTTACCGGATGGTAATTATTTAAAAGTGTATAAAATAGAAATGTTTCGTAAATCTTTCCCTATTGGAAGAGTAGGTGATAACATTGGAATACTTGTTACTAGTGGTAGTTGTGAACCAACCAAAGAATATTTAAAAAGTATTTTAAAAAGTTTTTTAGAAATAATTGACATATCAGAATTTAGAGAACAAAAATTAAATCAATTAGGAATATGAACTTCAAGGTAGACGACATATTGATTTGTAAGAAAACAAGTATTCCTCATTCAGTAATAAGTAATAATCAAGATTGGAGACCAAATATACATCTGCTTCAAGGTGTTGAGTATATAGTAATAAGTGTAGACCATTCTGACATTATGGTGGCCATGAGAATCCAGTGGTATAACAGAGACAAGGACGAGATATACTCAGAAGTAGAGTTCTTTGGATTTGAGGATACGAGGGTAAACCATTGGGAGAATTGGTTCTATACAAAAGCAGAACTAAGAGAAAGAAAACTTAAACTGTTGGGAATATGAGTATCTTTATAGAAGTAATTAAAGAAGATTTATCTTTATTAATTGATAGTGATGTTGGTTATTATCATACTTTTAAAATCGGTGATATAATCGAACAAAACATTTATGATGTAAAGTTAAATGAGAAAACGATATTACTAAGAGGTGATTACACCAAAGAAATTGTTCAATACACAATTCGTCATGTAAAATTTTATGGTGGTGTTCCAGTTTCAGCAAGAGTAAGTATATGGAAATTAATAGAGTTAGGTTATGTTTTAGATATAACAAAACAAATGTTAAGAAATAAAAAGTTAGAAGAATTAGGTATACACGATGATAAGTTACGAGATAATAAATTAAATAAACTACTAAATGGATTATAGTACCAATTTAAATGCCTTCACTAGTCAAAAAGTTTTCAACTATGATAAGTGGAAGATAACTACTGATGGTTTTTATGATGAAGAATATTCTGGTTGGAGATGGTCTGTTGATGTTAGTTATCCAGGTGGTTGTATGGCTTCGGGTGGTTATGGTCACGATAATGAAATTATTTTTAAAACATACGGAGAAGCTTTGGAATACGCAATTGAAATGATTTGTGGATTTAGAGCTGATGGTAAAGAATTAAGAAGAGATATGAGATTAAAATTTATTTTAGAATTATGATAGATTTTTTACATAATAAAGTAGATGTGAAACTTAAAGAATTATGACTATGAGAACATATGAGGAGTTAGTAACCGAGTTTAAGATTAGAAGTAGAGAAGATAAATGCCAATGGATTGATAAACTGCCAATAGAAGAAATTAAAGTTCTTAAAAATGGATTGATGGGTGTTGCTTTCACTGGTATATGGGATTCTTGGATTGAATATATGGAAATGATTATACTTATAAAGATTGAATTAGAAAGAGATAAGAAATTAAAAGATCTGGGAATATGATTAAAACAGATAATTATATGTTAGAAGAATTTTTAAAATTTGTAAAAGATATTGGATTCACTCTCACTATTATAAGAGATGAATTTATCTACCTTTCTTATGGAAGATACACGATATCCATATACAATCCTGAAGAGCATAAAGGATTCGAGAAGAGATACAGTCTGGAATTTAAAAAAAACGATTACAATGTCACATATATCGCGTGGGGATCCGAAAACAAAATAAACTTCGCGCTAGACGACTTTGGAGTACTTGAAAATGAATTCAAAGATATTATTAGAGATAATAAACTAAAACAACTGGGAATATGAAAGAATACCCCTATATCGGAATAATACTTTATGAGTTCTATAAAACCATGAGAGTAGATCTTATAGAAGACGAAATGTTTTTTGTTACAAATGTATATGAAGAACCCAAATTA